>JAEIGA010011126.1_pt1 | contig 13660 bp, 16 predicted proteins | sample 9270691 | NCBI WGS metagenome assembly JAEIGA01 (sample SAMN17057246, study PRJNA624740) | gut metagenome | biome: biome; isolation source: fecal sample | host: Bos grunniens | place: China: Xizang | collected 2019
TACAAGGTGAAAGAGAAATGGCTGCATACAATAAAACATTAGGAAGATTCCAATTAACAGGAATTCCACCAGCACCAAGAGGAGTACCTCAAATCGAAGTAACATTTGATATTGATGCTAACGGTATTGTTCACGTATCAGCTAAAGATCAAGCTACTGGAAATGAACAAAAAGTTTCAATTACAGCTAGTACAAATCTTTCAGAAGATGATATTAATCAAGCTATTAAAGATGCAGAAGCTCATGCTGCTGAAGATAAAAAGAGAAAAGAAGAGATTGAAGTTAGAAATAATGCAGAAAGTTTAGTTTATAACAGCCAAAAAACTTTAGATGAATTAGGAGATAAAGTAAGTGGTGAAGAAAAAGCTAAAGTTGAAGCTGAAGTTGAAAATGTAAGAAAATCATTAGAAGGAACAAATGTAGATGCTATAAAAGATGCTACAGAAAAATTAACTAAAGTATTCTATGAATTATCAGAAAAATTATATTCTGCACAAGCTGCTCAAAATGGTGCAACAGCTGATGCTGCTGACAATGGAGAAGCAAAAGAAGGAACAGTATATGACGCTGATTACAAAGTAGAAGAAGATGGAAATGACGATAACAAATAATAATCTGAAGATGGTTATAAAAGAGGTCAGAAAATAAACTCTGGCCTCTATATAGCTATTTTTATAGGTATAATTATATAGAAAGATAAATATAGTGTATAAATACTAATAGAGTAGATATACATTTTAGGAGGAAATAGTAGTAATGGCACAAAAACGTGATTATTATGAAGTATTAGGTGTAGAAAAAAACGCAACAGATGATGAATTAAAAAAAGCATTTAGAAAACTTGCAAAAAAATATCATCCAGATGCAAATTTAGATAATAAAGAAGAAGCAGAAAAGAAATTTAAAGAAGTAAATGAAGCGTATGAAGTGCTTTCTGATAAACAAAAAAGACAAATGTATGACCAATTTGGATTTGATGGACCTCAAGGATTTAATGGAGGCCAAGGTGGTTATTACTCATATGGTTCGGGCTTTGATGGATTTGGTGGATTTTCAGATTTTGGTGATTTTGGAGACTTAGGAGATATATTCTCATCATTCTTTGGTGGAGGAGCTTCAAGAACAAGAACTTCAACATATGCAAGAAAAGGTGCTGATTTAAAAGTGAATTTAGATATAACTTTTGAAGAAGCATATTCTGGTGTCGAAAAAGAAATTAGTATAAATAGAAATGAAAATTGTTCACATTGTAGTGGTACTGGAGCAAAAAAAGGGACAACTGCTGAAAAATGTTCTGTATGTAATGGTACTGGAAAGATAAAACAAGTTGTTACAACTCCATTTGGACAAATGGCAACACAAAAAATATGTACTCATTGTGGTGGAGATGGAAAAGTAATTAAAGAACCTTGTCCAGAATGTAAAGGAAAAGGAATTAATAAAAAATCAATCAAACTTAAAGTTAAAATTCCAGAAGGAATTGACGAAGGTCAAACAATAGTACTTAAAGGTGAAGGTGAAGTAGGAGCAAACGGTGGACCAAAAGGTGATTTATATATTGTAATTCACATAAAAAGACATTCAATATATACAAGAAAAGCAGAACATGTTTTATGTGATATTCCAATAACAATTACAGGTGCTACACTAGGAACAGAAATAGAAGTTCCTATGGTAGATGGAACAAAAGAAACATATAGAATTCCTGAAGGAACACAAACAGGAACAAAATTCACAATCAAAAATAAAGGATTTAAATCTGTAAATGGTAGTTGGAGAGGTGATTTTGTGTTTACTGTAATAGTTCAAACTCCAAAAAAATTAACAAAAGAACAAAGAGACTTATTAGTTGAACTTGCAAAAACAATGAATGAACAACCGCCAATTAAGAAAAAAGGTATATTTGGTTAAAAGAATATTTTAAAACGGAGAAAAAATTATTTTTTCTCCGTTTTTGCTGTTAAAAACATGAAAAGCTAGAAAGAGTTTACTTTTGAGCATTTTTGTGATATAATTAATGTAACTTTTTTTAGAAAGGATGGTGTGCAGTTAATCTTTTTATTTTACAGTTACAAGGAGGGTCATGATGATAGGTAAAAAGAAACACGAAACTAAGAATGATAAGGACAAACGGCTGCTAGGATCGTTAAGTCCTACTTTTCATGAGACCTTAAAGTCTTTATGGAAAAAAACAGTAGACTACATCCAAGATAACGGGTGGAAGAATCCAGATGATCCGGATTACATCTATCCTGATCTCTACAGCTTGGCGCATCAGTATTACAGATATCTTCGCGCTGTAGATACTTCTGGATGGGATGAGAAGGAGCAAGAAATCTGGAGAATGTTTTTGGGTTGTAACCCTGCAATTATTAAGAGACGCAAAAGATTAAGAGCGTCGCTTGACTTTGCAGAGAAACTCAATATGCTCAATTTAAACATTGGCATTTGGGCCATCTATGAATGGTTCCCTAAATGCAATTTGGGATTCTCGTACATTATGAATGTAAAAGGTTTGGTCTCAGACTATACCAAGTGTCTTCTGAAATGTATTGAGCAAGCTGTTGACGGAGACGGAGTTACATCCACTCCAGTTATGTATGATCGTATCAGAGGCAGAATTGTCTTAGAAACTTGCAAAGGCGATCCTACAGAACAGCTGATGAAAATATCTCAGATGTATGTGAACATTCTTACCAACCCGTTTTCTAAAGAATTCCAAGCATTCAAGAAATGGGTAGAAACGGATAAGCATCAGTATGGTGGATGTGAAATTCCACGAGAAAGAATTTTGAAGCTTCTTAAAGATATTGAGGATGAAAATCTTTGTCTTGTTGAAGCAAGAAATTACATTACTAAAGATGCTGGTCACAGGGCCTACCATATAATTCTGTCTTATCTGTCTGATAGTACTGCTCTGATGCATACTGAAATTCAAATTTTAGACAGAATTACATCCGCTAGAGATGAAGGAGTTTGCTATACAGGCTTGTACTGTAGTGAGGATCAAAAAATTCCGAACAGACAGCAGGCTCACGATGTCTATAAAGAATATCGAAATGCTTGGGCAGCTGAGACTTTTGTAAGTGGTTTGCAAAATGTCAGATTCTATGGGTTCGTTTCCGATGAAGAGGGCAATGTCAAAGATGATGTTGGTATCATCAAAGATCGTCCTTTTGGTAAGCGATTTGCGGACAAGCACAGCATTCCGCGTGGTTAGTGTACTAACAAAAAAAGAAAAAGCTCCCTGGGGAATCCCGGGGAGTGATTTTTTTGTTTAAATTTACAAGTTTTTATTATTTAATTTTATTGCATAAATCTAGCCGAAATGATACAATCACAACAAACATATATTTGTTATACAAAGGAGAAAATGTATGGAGAAAGAATATGCTTTAGTTTTAGCTGGTGGTGGAACTAGAGGTTCTTACCAGGTTGGTGCTTGGAAAGCTTTAAAAGATTTAGGAATAAAAGTAAAAGCTGTAATGGGAACATCAATTGGTTCTTTAAATGGTGCTTTAATTCTTCAAGATGATGTTGATATGCTGATTGAATTGTATCAAAATTTAGAATTAAAAGATATGATGGAAATAAATGAAAAAGTTGATACTAATGTAAATTTATTTGATATAAGAAATCTTAAACCATTAATTAAAGAATATAGAACACAAAAAGGTATAAACAATAAACCTTTAAGAGATACTATTGAAAAATATATTGATTTAAAGAAGATTTATAAATCGAAAATGGATTTTGGTTTAGTTACATATTCTGTAGATAATGAAGCTCCTTTACAATTATATAAAGAACAAATTCCAAAAGATGAATTTGTTGATTTTCTTTTAGCAAGTTCTTGTTTGCCAATTTTTAAAAATCAAAAAATTGGGAATTTCCAATTTGTGGATGGTGCATTTTATGATAATATTCCAATCAATATGGCTATAGAAAAAGGGTATAAAAATATTATCGTAATAGATATAAATGGAACAGGATTTAATAGAAGATTAGCAGATAAAAATATATATTTAAAAGTAATTTCACCAAATGAAGATTTGGGTGGAACAATGAATTTTAATAAAGATAGAATGAACAATAACATTGCACTTGGATATTTAGATACAATGAGAAGTTTTAATAAAATGCAAGGGCATATATATTATTTTTATTCAAGTGAATTTAATAAAATGCTTGAAGTATTTAATCTTCAAACAATATATGGATTAGAAAATGCAGCTAAAATATATGGCTTAAATAAATATAAACCATATAAATTTGAGGAATTTATTGAAGAGTTAATACAAAGACATAATGAAGCAAAAGAAAAATATAAACAATTACAACATTTATCTGAAGAAAAAAATATAGCAAAATTAAAAGATAATGTTGAAACAATGTTTAAGGAAAAACTTGGAATATGTTTTGTAACGGATGTGTATTTAGATAAACCAATGTCTAAAAGATTTGATTATTTAAGATATTTTATACAAGATTATGTAGATTCTGTAGCTGCTTTATTAGAATTAGAAAATTATATAAAATAGATAAAAAATGGAGAGGATAACTTGGAGTTAAGAGGGCAAATAGAAGAAATTATATATCAAAACGAATCAAATAGTTATACAATAGCTGTATTCTCAACTGAAGAAGAACAAACAATCTTAACAGTGGTTGGATATTTGCCTTTTATTGCACCTGGAGATTCTCTAAAAATAAAGGGTAAAATGGTTGTTCACCAAGACTATGGTGAACAATTTAAAATTGATACATTTGAAAAATTAATGCCACAAACAGCTGCTGCACTTGAGAAATATTTGGCAAGTGGAACGATTAAAGGTATTGGTCCTGCAACGGCTAGAAAAATAATTGATAAATTTGGTGAAGAAACTTTAACAATATTTAAATTTGAACCAATGCGTTTGGCTGAAATAAAAGGAATTTCTAAAGATAAAGCATATGAAATTGGTGAAGAATTTAATGAAAAATGGGAAGTATGGCAAATTGTAAGTTTTCTTGAAGAATTTGGTATTGGTGCTAATAATAGTAAAAAAGTATATGATGCTTTGGGGGCTAATGCGGTTGAAAAGATTCAAGAAAATCCATATGTTTTAGTAGATATTGTATATGGTGTAAATTTTAATAATATAGATAAAATCGCTATGCAAATAGGAATTCCTATGGATAGTGATCATAGAATAAAAAGTGGTATAAAATATGCATTACTTGTTGCAAGTTATAATGGACATACATGTGTATTAAAACAAAACTTAATTGATTATGTAAAAAATGTATTAGAAGTTGATGAAGAAAGAATTGAAGAGAATTTAATTAATTTAAATGTAAGTTCAAAAATACATATTGTTGTTGAAAATCATGAAGAATATGTGTTTTTAGAGGAATTGTATAAAGCTGAAAAATACATTGCACAAAGACTTGTGACATTAAGAGATTGTGATAATGTAAAATATATTAGAAATTTTGACAATGAAATAAAAAAACATGAAGAAAAAATAGATATAGAACTTTCAGAAAAACAATTTGATGCTGTAAGGCAGATAAATGAAAATAATGTATGTATAATAACAGGTGGACCTGGTACTGGAAAAACAACCATTATTAGATGCGTTTTAGAATTATACAAATCACATAAAAAGAAAGTTGTTTTATGCGCTCCAACTGGAAGGGCTGCAAAAAGAATGAGTGAAGCTACAGGAGAAGATGCCAAAACAATACATAGATTATTAGAAATAGGAAAATTCGAAGAAGATAAATTAGGTAGTATTGATACGGATGTTGCACCAATTGATGCTGATGTTTTAGTTGTTGATGAAATGTCAATGGTTGATGTATTTTTAATGAATTATTTAGTAAAAGCATTATTTTTGGGAACAAAAGTAATTTTTGTAGGAGATCCAAATCAATTACCTTCAGTTGGACCAGGATGCATTTTAAAGGATTTAATTGATTCTGGTGAATTTGCTACTGTACATTTAGATAAAATCTTTAGACAAGCAGCCAAAAGTAAAATAATAGTTAATGCACATAATGTTAATAATGGTGTGAATTTTATAGGTAATAAATCTTATGGAGATGATTCTGAAAATGACTTTTTCTATATAAATGAATCCAATCAAGACAAAATGCTTTATCAAGTATTATCTTTAAGCAAAGAAAGATTAAAAAATTATGGAGATTATGAATTCTTTAAAAATATTCAAGTTTTAACACCTACAAAAAAAGGCAAAATGGGAACTAAAGAATTAAATAAATCACTGCAAGAAGCATTAAATCCAAAAGTTGACGAAATTTTAGAAAAAAATTATGGAGAAATAATTTTCAGAGAAGGCGATAGAGTAATGCAAATCAAAAATAATTACGATATATACTGGGAAAAGGGAAGTAGAAATGATTTGCGAACTTATGAATCAGGAACTGGTGTATTTAATGGTGAAATTGGAAGAATAGGAAAAATAAGCACTGAAGAAAGACAAATTCAAGTAGAGTTTGACGATGGAAAGGTTACTTGGTATGCATTTTCAGAACTAGATCAATTAGAGCATGCTTATGCAATAACAATTCATAAGGCACAAGGTAGTGAGTTTGATGTTGTTATATTAGTAGTACCTCAATCTTCAAATATGTTACTCACAAGAAATCTTTTGTACACCGGAATTACTAGAGCAAAAAAACTTTTGATTGTAATTGGAAATAAAAATTTAATAGAATTTATGATTAATAATTGTGATACCAAAAAAAGAAATACAGGATTAAGATTAAAATTTGAAAATATGGATTAAACTCTTATAGAAAGTTGCTATAAGAGTTTTTTATTTTAAATATGTTGACATAATTTGACTTTGAGCTGATTTGATGGTATAATACAAAGGATGGTTTTTATATGTGGAATTGTTATTTTAATACAGAGTACGCCAAGATAACGGTAGGAAAATATTAAAAAATATAACAATTGGTACGAAAGATAAAAACTATCCCATTAGCAGGAGGACATACTTTATGGTTAAAGACGGAAATGGGATTTTTGTTTTAGTGGATTTCTTCACTGAAACAGTTGCTGTATTACCAACTGGTTACGATGATTTTGAAGAACTTGTAAAATATATAACAATTGATACAAGTGGCAATGCTTCTAAATTGTGCTTTTGTGAAAGAGCTGATAATCACTTAATTCAAACCTTAGATTTTTATCAAGGACATAAAGTTGGATCAGAGATTTCTTATACAGAATATGTATTGGTATCTTGGGGGAAAATCAATATTGAAATTACTTTGACAAATGGTGAGGTTATTGAATTTCAAACTGCATACGACAGATTCTGGTTGGATACAAACAGCGAAAATTTAAAAGTAATAACATATGAAGAAATTCATAAAGGAAAACCTGGACTAAGATAGTCCGGGTTTTTGTTTTTTTATGTTGATAAAAAACGGTATTTGGGAATTTTTGAAAATAAAAAATAGATTTGAAATTAAGTTATCAAAAACTGTCGAAATGCTCTGAAAATACGACAAAACTAGTGCTTTTTCTTCGAAGGAAATTTTGAATAAAATTAGAATATTAATATATCAAAAGATAAAGGAGGTAATATTAAAATGAATGTGAAACATTTTATTGAGGACAAGGTATTACTTTTTGAATTTACAGAAGAATTAGATCATCATGTTTCAGAAAAATTAAGGAAAAGAAGTGATTATGAAATTCAAAGGTTTATGCCTAAAAAAGTTGTTATGGATTTCAAAAGAGTAAATTTTATGGATAGTGCAGGAATTGGGTTGATTATAGGAAGATACAAATCAGCTAATTGTTATGGTGGGACATTAGAGCTCATGAATGTTAATAATAAAATTAAAAGAATTTTTGAAATGGCAGGAGTTTTAAAAATTGTTCCAATAGTTCAAAGTTTATAGTAAGGAGGATATGATTAAAAATCATAAAAAATAAAATGAATAGAAATATAAAAAATGAAATGAAAATTGAATTTTTAAGTAGGTCAGCAAATGAAGCATTTGCGAGAATTGCAGTAGCAGCATTTGCTTCACAATTAGATCCAACAATAGAGGAGATTGCTGATATAAAAACATCAGTATCAGAAGCAGTTACTAACTCAATAATTCATGCTTATCCTAATAAAGATGGATTAGTAAAATTAAGAGCGGTTTTATTGGATGATGAAATAGAAATTGAAGTTTCAGATTCTGGTGAAGGAATTGAAGATGTAGAAGAAGCTAAAGTTCCACTTTTCACAACAAAAGGAAATTTAGAAAGATCAGGTATGGGGTTTACAATAATGGAAAATTTTATGGATGAATTAAAAGTGGAATCTATAGTTGGTCTTGGAACAAAAATTACAATGAATAAGAAAATTAAAAGAAATAAAGATATTGAAAGTAATACATATTAGGAGGCTATAATGCAAGAAAGAGAAAAATCTCTTATTGCAAAAGCACAGCAAGGTGATAAAGAAAAATTAGCACAAATTTTAGAAGAAAATAAACGGTCTTATATGGAGTATAGTAAAAAGATTTTTAGGAAGAGGATATGAAGCAGAAGATTTATATCAAATTGCATGTATAGGATTTATTGAGGCGATAAAGAGATTTAAATTTGAATTTAATGTGGAATTATCTACTTACTCAGTACAATATATGATTGGTGAAATAAAGAAATTTTTAAGAGATGATGGAATAATAAGGATTAGCAGAAGTGTTAAAGAATTGGGGATAAAGATAAAAGAACTAGATAGAATATATATTGCAAAAACAGGGGAGTCGTTATGTGTGAGTAGACTATCAAAAATTTTAGAATTACCGGAAGAGAATATATATATTGCTATGGAGGCATCTCAAACAGTAGAATCTATAAATGAAAAGATAGGAGATGATGGTAAAGAATTAATAGAAACAATAAAATCTGAAGAAGACGAAGAATCTAAAATTGTAAATAAAATTACAATTTCAGATATGATAGAAAAATTAAATTTTAGAGATAGAGAAATTATTAAATTAAGATATTTTAAAGATAAAACACAAAGTCAAGTAGCAAGAATTCTAGGAATTTCGCAAGTGCATGTGTCAAGGATTGAAAAAAGAATATTGAATGATTTTAGAACTATTTTGCTTGCTTAAATAAAAAAAGAAAGGGTTTAGTTTTGAAAAAAATATTATTTTATTTTTGTTTTGTAATTATTTTGATTTTTACAATGCCGATTGTGTTTACAAATAAATTTGAGACAAAAGAAGTTGTTTCTATAAATCCAGTAGAAGAAAATTTGAGTAGTGGAGATATTAAAATGATAAAACTATTACATACTGAAAGTGGAAATATAGAAATACTTGATTTAGATTCTTATTTGATTGGTGTTGTTGCAAGTGAAATGCCAGCAAGTTTTGAAAAAGAAGCGTTAAAAGCACAAGCAATTGTTGCAAGAACTTATACAATTTATCATATAAAAAACGAAAGAAAACATGAAAATGCAGATATATGCGATAGTCCTTTTTGTTGCCAGGCTTGGATTTCTAAAGAAAATAGATTTGCAAGATGGGAAGATGAAAAAGAGGAAGAATATTGGAATAAAATTTCAAAAGCAGTATTAGAGACAAAAGATAAAATAATAAAATATAATAACGAACCGATTAAAGCATTTTTTCATAGTAATAGTGGAGGTAAAACAGAATTAGCCATTAATGTTTGGGGAGGTGATTTACCATATTTACAATGCATAGAAACAAATGGGGAAGATGCATATACTTCATATAATTCAATACTTGAAGTTTCCAAAGATGATTTTATAAAAAAGATGCTTGAGCAATATTCTGAATTTAAAATTGATTTTCAAAAAGATGATTGTATAAAAATATTAGAATATACTGAAGGAGAAAGAGTTCAAAATGTTAAGATTGGAAATAAGAATCTTAGTGGTATAGATTGTCGTAAAATTTTTGAATTAAAATCAGCTAAGTTTGATATTGAAGTTTTAGAAAATTCAATTAAATTTTTTGTGACTGGCTATGGGCATGGTGTTGGTCTTAGTCAATGTGGTAGCGATTTTTTAGCTAAGCAAGGGAAAAAATATGAAGAGATTATAAAGTATTATTATAAAGATATAGTAATTAGTGAATAATCTTCAAAAAAATGCAAATAATTATAATAATTATTTACTAAATTTGGAGGTTGAGATGGGAAAAAGAGATTTTTACAGAGAAGAAAAAATTAAGAAAACAATTTATGTTTTTGGTATAACATTAATATTATCTATTGTTGTATCTTTAACTGTTTTAGTTATGCATAATAAGAAATTAGAAAAAGAAGCTATTTTAAACTTAGATAGGTTAGGAACTACAACGATAGAAGATTTGGTAGAAAATACATCATTTGAGGAAACGAGTTCTACTAGTGATTTAAGTATGAAAAATGCGATAAAAGAGAAAAAAGCAGTATCAGTTAATACTATAAGTAAAAAAGTACAAAAAAATGAACCGGTGAGTTCTGTCGTTGAAAATAAAACAACCAAAAAAAATTCTAACGTATCAAATACTGAAACTAAAAGTAGTCAAAATACAGTAGAAAACACTACTGTAAAACAAGAAGAAAAAACATTAGAATTTTCTGCTCCTGTTGTAGGAGAAATAATAAAAGATTTTGCAACAGATAATTTAATTTATTCGAAAACGCTAGAAGAATGGACAACTCATTCCGGGATTGATATTAAAGCTGAAAAAATGAGTATTGTAATGGCGGCGGAAGAAGGCAAAATAGAAACTATAAAAAATGATCCAAGATATGGATTAACAATTACAATTGCTCATCAAGATGGATTTAAAACTATTTATTCTAATCTTTTATCCACAGAATTTGTAAAAGAAGGGGAAGAAGTAGAAAAAGGACAAACCATAGGTACTGTTGGAGAAACGTCAAGTTTTGAGATTGCAGATGAACCTCATTTACATTTTGAAATGTATAAAGATGGAGAGGCTGTTAATCCAACAATATATTTAAAATAAATAATAAAAAATAAATCGCTTAAACTTATAAATTTGTTTTTAAGTTAAGCGATTTTTTATATAAATGCCAATAAATTATATTGAAAAAAAAGAACCGATATGGTATAAATATAGATAGAATTTATGAAGAAAAGTTGAGGAAATTAAAATGGATAAAAAGAAAAAAATATTAACAAAAATTTTAGCTGGAGTTGCATTAGGAATAATGTTATTTTCAAGTGTTGCAACACTAATAATATATTTAGTAGCTATGTAAAAAAGATTGGAGTATAAATATGATAGAAAATATTTTTAAAAGTTTCTATGATACCAAAATAGTTGGAAATTTAAATAATATGGGACCATTTACATTCATTTCAATGTTTTTTGATGTAATAATAGTTTTATTTTTGATATATAAAGCGTATGAAATGTTAAAAGGAACTAGAGCATTACAATTATTAAAAGGTATATTAGTTTTAATAGTAATAACATTTATTAGTGATTTTTTTGAATTAACTATATTAAATTATATATTAACTTCAGTAATGTCTTATGGAGTTATAATGCTTATTATAGTTTTCCAACCAGAATTAAGAAGAGCTTTAGAACAACTAGGTACAACTAATAAATTAAGTAGAATTTTAGGAATGGATCAAGATTTAAACGCAAAGAGAAAAGAAAATGTTTATAAAGTTGCTATAGCAGCAGTTGAGCTTGCTAAGCAAAAAAAAGGAGCCTTAATTGTACTTGAAAGAGATATAAAAATTCAGGATATAATTTCAACAGGAATTATAATGAACTCAGAAATATCTCCACAATTATTAGTTAATATATTTGAACCTAATACACCACTACATGATGGAGCAGTAGTAATAAGTGATAATAAAATTGCAGCAGCATCATGTATGCTTCCACTTGCTGATGATAAAGATATTGCAAGAGAATTAGGTACAAGACATAGAGCTGCAATAGGAGTTTCAAAAGAATCAGATGCAATAGTAGTTGTTGTTTCTGAAGAAACAGGAAGAATGTCAATTGCAAAAGAAGGTACGTTAATAGCAGATGTAAGAGAAGATGTATTAAAGAAAATTTTGATAAAAAATCTTATCAAAGAACCAATTCATACTACAAAATTAAAAAAAGCAGAGGATGTAAAATAATATTAAAGAGTCGCAAGAAGCGACTCTTTTTACATTCAAATTTGAAAAAAAAGGCTAAATGTGGTATAATTATAAGTAATATATTTGCGATTTAGCAAATTTGGAAGACTCGACTAAATTGCTAAAAGAGATTGGAGATTTGACAGTATGAAGAAAATTGACAGCGAGGCTAAAATCTGGACTTTAGAGGTAGTTTGCAACGGAAGAAAAGAAGAAAACTTTCTTCCTTGTGGTCAGGCATGGGAAGTGGCTGAAGAAGATATCGTAGTTCGTAAAGAATGGTACTGGGATAGTGAAATTGAAATTTTCGGTTTTATCTGCCCTGACTGCGGTACATTCACTCAGTTTGAGAAAACTAGCCTTATTCCGGAATATATCAAAAATCGTTGCTTGATCAAATACCGAATGGAACAGGAAAAGGCCGCAAAAAGCAGAAAAAAAGTGCGCTCTATCTTAGAAAAGATTTTTAAAAGACAGAGAGCTGTCGAGAACTAAAAAAGGGGACCGATAGGTCCCTCTTTAATTTTATATAAATTTATATATTGCTTCTGCAAAAGCTCCTTCTGAAACATTAGATTTTGTTATGTATTTGGCAACTTCTTTTAATGGTTCATAAGAACTATTGACTGCTACTCCAATTCCAGAATCTCTTATCATTTCATAATCATTAACATTATCTCCAATTGCCATGATTTCTTTTTTGTTAATTTGTAAATAATTTGATAAGAATTTTAATGCTTCATTTTTATTTATGTTTGTTGGAGAAATATTTAGATATTCATAATCTTTATCAATTATTTCGTCTCTATATTTACCTCTTTTATTTATATAAGAAAAATCAATATTTTTATTTATTGATAATAAGTTTTTAAATTCGGTAAGTTCATTTTTTTCAGTAGAAATGACCATTGAAAAAACACTAAGTTTACACTTTTCAATATGGTTTAATATATCATTAACAACTTTAAATTTTAATGTGTTGTTAGAGTTTTTGGATTTTAATACATAATTTCTTAAATCCATAAATTCTAATTTTTCAGTTATTATTTCATCTTCAGTATATAAATGGATATGAAAATTAAATCATTTTGCAATAGTACAAACAAATAACAGATCTTCATAACTTAAAGTATTTCTTGAAATTTCTTCGCCTGTTTGTAAGTTTATTATTTGGGTTCCATTTCCAAATATTCCAAAAGAAGCGTTAAATTGTTCGCAAACTTTTTTGGAAACAGAATATGATTTTCCGGTACAAATTGCAAATTTAACATTTTGGTTATGAAGTCTTTTTATGGCTTCAAAATTTTTTTCATTTATTTCATTGTTTTTATCTATAATAGTTCCATCTAAATCACTAGCTACTAATTTTATGCTCATTTTTACATCCTTTACCAAAGTATTATTGGATTTTTTTGATTTTATCATAATATATTAAATAAATCAAACGAAGTGGTGATGAGATATTGAAAATCTTGTGAAATATTAAAAAATATGGTATTATA
>JAEIGA010011127.1_pt1 | contig 13660 bp, 29 predicted proteins | sample 9270691 | NCBI WGS metagenome assembly JAEIGA01 (sample SAMN17057246, study PRJNA624740) | gut metagenome | biome: biome; isolation source: fecal sample | host: Bos grunniens | place: China: Xizang | collected 2019
AAAAAAATGAGAAAAAAACTTTGGGAAAATTAAAAATGGGGATTGACAAATCCCCAACCCCATGATATAATAAGGTATACCTAAAGGAAAGGAGATGTAAAAATGAGAAGCCCACCAAAAGAAAATTAAAAAAATTTAAAAAAGGTATTGACAACTGAATAAAGATTTGATATAATGAATACAACAAAACAAATAATAAATAAGAAAGAGGTAATGATTATGACAAAGAAAATCACAAAGAAAGAAATGTTCACAATGGTAGCAAAGGTAGTTGAAAATTCAGAGGTAGCTAACAAAGCTGAAATGCTTGACTTTATCGCACATGAAGTTGAACTTCTTGAAAAGAAAAATTCCAAATCAGCACCTACAAAAACACAGAAAGAAAATGAAGTGTTAATGGCTCAGCTTCTTGAAGCACTTGCTGAATTTGACAAACCAATTACAGTATCTGAATTTATGAAAGAATCTTCACATGAAGTTGCTACACTTTCAAATCAGAAACTGTCAGCACTTCTTAAAAAATTGGTTGACTCAAAGAAAGTAATCAAAACAGTTGAAAAGAAAAAATCTTTCTTTTCACTTGCCTAGTCAAATGGTGGGGCAATTGCCCCACCTAAAACAGAAAGGTTGTGGTTGAAATGACAAAAGAAGAACAGATTAAATCTTACATGACCAAATTGAAAATCAGTAGAGAAGAAGCTGAGCAACTTTGGGAAGATGACCAAGAGGACTACATCGGGGAAGTCGGAGAAGAAATGACAAAAAAAGCAAAGGAGATTAAAAGATACGAAAAAGCCGACAAACCAAAAAGCAAAAGTAAAAAAGAAAGAAAGGTTGATGAAAACAAAAAAGTGATTTTAGACAAATTGCACAAAGCCCTAAAAACATTCGTCAAAATCACCAATGTGAAAACTGAAACTGAAATAAGTTTTGTGTATAATGACGAAAATTACACATTGAAGCTTACAAAGCATAGAAAGAAAGAATAGTCAATAGGCAGATTGCACAAAGTGTAGTCTGCCTTTTTGTGCATTCTGCCGAAAATTTCTTGTCAATAGTGCAAATCGCACAAAATTGAAAATAAAAATTTGTGACATTTTACTATTGACAAATCAAAAGGAATGTGCTATAATGGCGGCCGGCGCACGATCATGATCTTCGCGCCTGGGCCGCTTTGCCTGTCAAGGGTAAATCTGCACAAAATTTTATCCAATTGTTTGTACAAAATTTTAACAAAAATTTTCCCAAAATGCTTGACTTTTATGTCGGGATGTGGTATATTATAATCAAGGAAAGGGAAGAGAGGTAATCAAAATGACAGAGAAAGAAAGTTTATTAAAAATTTTAGAAAGAGTTGGTTTAACTGTGTATAAAAATAAAGAAGATTTTATTGAATTTCAAAGTGGCTGTGGTTATAGCACTATTGTTGTTGAGTTTGACACAGAAGAAAAAATAATTGATATTTATTATTAAAAGTATTGACAAAGCAATTAAAATTTGTTATAATTTAATTACAGAAAAGGAAAGAGAGGAAAACAACATGATGAACAAAGAAGTAGTAAAGGCAATGAATAAAAAGGAATCTCCAAAGAAAGCAACTCTTCGCAAGTGGTGGAGTAAAAATGGTTACAAGATAATGAGAGTTATACTGTTTCCAATTTGGATTGGATACAATACAAAAGAAAAAATTAATGCTGAATTAAATAAAAGAGAAGAGTGGAGCGAAGAAAGAGCAAATGAAATTCTTTCTTATTACATCCCTAGAAAAGCAGAATGGGACGCAGAAGAAAAAACTTTCTTCTATCAGCATAACAGTTTTGGTTGGGGCATGGAGTATGCAAAAAAACATCTTAAAAGAAAAGACCGAAGATTTTGGAAAAAATACACAGGTTGGTGGGGTGGCGAAATTCGCAATTACATTATCAAAGATTTTGAACTTGAGGGATTTACAAAAGAAGTTGGAGATTGTGAGGATGGTTGGATTGAAGTTTGCTTTAGATTAAATGAAGAAAATGAAAAATAGGGGTTGACAAATAGCCAACCCCATGCTATAATAAAGACATAGAAAAGAAAATACCTTTTCTGAAAGAAGTTGAGAAAGGTAACTCGGCAATGCCACATGAGTAATGGGTTCAAATCCCTTTAGGAGACGTCCTAAAAAATCTCAACTTTTTTCAAAAAAGGTATTGACAAACAAGACAAACAATGCTATAATTAAATCAAGATAAAGGAAAGGAAGTAAACAAAATGAATAGAACATTAGTATTTGACATGGACGGAACAATCGCAAATCTTTACGGAGTGGAAAATTGGTTAGAAGATTTAAGAAACTTCAATGCAAGACCTTACATCGTAGCTGAACCAATGTACGACATGAATGAATTAAGAACAGTATTGGAACTTTTAAAACTCAGAGGTTGGACAGTAGCTGTTACAAGTTGGTTGTCAATGGAAAGTACAAAAGAATATGATAAACTTGTAAGACAAGCGAAAAGAGAATGGCTTGAAAGATACAACTTCCCATTCGATGAAATCCACCTTGTAGCCTATGGAACTACAAAAGCAAATTGCACTAGAAAAAATGGTGGTTATCAGATTTTAATTGATGACAACGCAAAAGTCAGAAATGGTTGGAACTTAGGAAGTACAATCAATGCAAATGAAAATATTTTAGAAAAACTTTGGGATTTACTCTTGACAGAGTAAACCCAAGGTGGTATAATAAAGACAGTTAAAGAAAGAGAGGAAAATGAAATGAAAAAATTTTTTACAAAATTAGGATTTGAAATGATTCTTCAGAAAGTTGAAAAAACAGGAGTATGGACAGAGATTTCTCAGAAAGACTTTTTTAATCTTCTTAATGAATCTCAAGAGCTAGGGATTCTCGATGAATTAGATGTATTAAAATATAAAGAGAGAGCTTTAGGATAAAGAAAGAGAGGTGAATAAAATGAAGATGTTTTTATTAGGAATGTTGGTAATGTGGATAGTTTTAAATGTAATGACTTGGATAATGGATTTTGCGGATAATGATTTTAGATTTGCGGATTTGATTAGACGCGGATTTCCACTCTGTTATCTACTTACTTATTTAATTCAATGTTTATACGGTTTAATTAAAATCATTCCATTGCTTCCACTTTGTGTAAAATATAAAATTAATCCTTTTTACACAAGTATCTCAAAAGTTTGTACAAAATTAAACACTGAGAAAGCAAGAAAGGAATGGCTTGCTAAAATAAACAAAGCCGAAAAATGGGAAAAAGTCTTTCGAGAGTATCCACTTGATACAAAAGAATACTTAGAAAGTCTTGAACAGAAAAAAACAGAATACGAAAAATTGAAAGAGAAATATAGTTAGGGGTTGACAAAACAACCCCGACCATGCTATAATAACATTAACAAAAGAAAAGAGAGGTAAATAAAATGGAAAGCTTAGTAGGAAAAGAAATTTGGTTAGTAAACTATGGATGCGTTGAATTTCAAGATTGCAATGGAGTTTATTCAACAAGAGAAAAAGCTGAAGCGGCTGTTCTTGCTGATGCAGAAAGATGTTCCGATATTTGGACAGCTTTCGAGTGTGTAAGCGAAGAAAAAGATTTTTCTTGTTATGAATTTCTTTACTGTGGACCTCATGCAGAGATTGAAGAGCTTCAGGGCGTTACAGTTGAAAAAATGATTATTGAATAAATTGTGTATTGACAAATAAAACAAAATCTGTTATAATAACATTAATAAAAGAAAAGAGAGGTAATTAAAATGTATAAACTTTATATTGATTGGATGACAACTGTTAGCTGCGGAGCAACAACAACATTAGAAAAAGGAGAATTTCCATTAATATTAAGAGCTGAATCCTATGAAGAAGCTAGAATGAAAGCTCTTCAAATCGCTCAAGGCATGGCAAGAGCTTTTGATGATACTGAAGTTATTTTCTATTATAGAATATTAAAATAATTAGATTTGTGCAATTTGCACAAATCTTTTTTTGTACAAATTGCCTATTGACAAATGAAACAAAATCTGTTATAATGGCGGCGCGCGAGCCATCGGCGAAGCGCGTTTTCCATTATACCACAGCCCCCAGGTTTTGTCAATAGGAAAATTGCACAAATTTTCAATCTTAGCTGATCCCGGAATTGTGCACCTTGCACAAAGGACCTATGTCAATAGGCAAAGTGTACAAACTTTAGCCTGCATCTTTGTGCATTTTGTATATTGCATTTTCTGTATAATCTGATATAATAATAAATGTCAAGGGGAGATAGTAACTGAGCATCGACCGAGAGGAAATCGAAAAAAGTTCAAAAAACCTCTTGACAAGTTATAGTAAAGATGCTATAATAAAAATACAGAGAGGGGCAGAGATGAGTTACTGCCTAGAGGGTGTGTGGCAAAACGCCATTTCCTCTAATAAAACGCTAAGTTGGAGCGACAAGACAGGGCACTGTCCGCAAAAGTAGAGAATAAAAAACTGCCAACTTCTCTAAAAAACCTCTTGACAAACTAAATGGTATCTGCTATAATAAAGATACAGAAAGGACAGAGGGTTGAAAGTCAAGGCAACCGAATAAAGAGTCCCAATTAGTCAGATGTGCGACTATCCTAGGCAACTCAAAATCATCTGCTAAAAAAAATAAAAAAGGTCTTGACAATAGCTTAAACATCTGCTATAATAAAGATGTAAACAAAACAAATAAAAAATTTCAAGAAAGAAAGAGGTAGTTATTATGACTAAAAAAATGACTAAAAAAGAAATGTTTGCTATGGTAATCGCACTTGTTAATGGTTCAGAAGTGGAAAATAAAGAGGAAATGCTTGGTTTCCTTAACCACGAAGTAGAGCTCCTTGAAAAGAAAAACTCTAAGTCAGGTCAGACCAAGACTCAGAAAGAGAACGAAGTTCTCCTCGGTCAGCTTGAACTTGCCCTTGCAGAGTTCGACAGACCTGTGACTATCAGCGAGTTTATGAAAGAGTCTAGCCACGAAGTGGCAACTCTCTCAAATCAGAAGCTCTCAGCTCTGATGAAAAAACTTGTTGATGCTGAAAAGGTTGACAAGACTGTTGAAAAGAAAAAATCTTACTTCTCTCTCAAGAGAGAGTAAGATTTTCCGAGAGGGTTTAGAGGGGTTCGACTCCCCTCCCTCGGATTCGACGTAGTCAAGTGTTGTTCCTTTCCTCCTTGTTCGTGGGGCGGCTAAAAAACTTGGTCGCCTCACGAAAAAATCCTAAAAAAAGTATTGACAAGCTGAGGAAATGGGTGTATAATGATTATAGAAATTAAGGAAAGGGGTATCAACTATGAGATACAATTTAAATGGCAAGAGCATCAACATTCCTGATGCTGAACTTGAAAAATCAATGAAGATTTTAGGAATGACAAAAGAAGAGGCTATCGAAATGTGGCTTGAGGACGAGGGCTACCTTGATAATGAGGAGCAGGCTGAACTTGAACAGAAAGCAAAAGAAAACAAAATAACGGCTACTATTCACGGGGCAAGTGCTACTGAGAAGAAGAAACAGAGCAAGCCTAAAACAGTAAAGGTTTCTGATGAAAAACAAAAACTTTTCAAAGAATTATCTGCTGTAATGAGAGAATATTGCGTAGATGAGGGTGGAAAGTGTGAGATTTTAAAAGAAAACAAGCTGATTCAAGTAGAAATTGGTGGAAAAATCTTTAAAATTGACTTAATCGAACAGAGAAAGCCTAAAAAATAGCAAAAAGTGGGGCTTTTGCCCCACAGAAAGAGGGGAATTGATAAAAATGTTAACAAATAAAGAATTTTTGTATGTAGGACACTACACAGACACAAATGGATTTTATATCGTAAAGATTGGCACTACAAACGACCTAGACAGACGTAAAAAAGAGCACACGCGAAATTATAAAAAATCTCCAAATTGCACAATGCCCCAAGATGCACAATTCGAGTATGATTGGTTTTTACCTTTATCGAAATATAACACCTTAAGATACGAGGACCGAAACAAGGCAAGATGGCAAGAAGAAAATTTAGGGGTTTACATGAGAAACGATAGATTTAAATGCAATACAAAACCCGATTATGTAGAAATTGAAATCAGAAAAAAATACAAAGTATTTTTAAATTAGGGGTTGACAAATTCAACCCCACCTGATATAATTAAACCATAGAGATGAGGTAAGGCAACTCGAAGAGGAGAGGTCGCAAGTTGACCGTATAAGACCAAGCCGACAAAAACATCTCTCTCGCACGGTCGCTCTGTTGTGCGAGTAATAAATGTGTACCAAATCCCGTGGGTGTGTGAATTAAGGGACTAGGCAGAGTGAAACCCAAAAAATATTAAATAGGGGTTGACAATATCCAACCCCTATGATATACTAAATATAACAGATGAGGGACGCGAGGGAAGACCCCAAGGCACAAGTTGCCGCAGTAAGACGTAACCCGATAAAGACATCGACCGCATGGTGTGTAGGTGTGCGGTATATAAATGTGAACCAGCGTCCGTAAGCTGAAGTCATGCGGAATGATGCCTACTACAAAGCAGATTATACAAGTTGCACAAATGTGCAACTTATTTTTTGTTTATTTTGCCTATTGACAAAAAAGATCAGATGTGTTATAATGGCGGGCCGGGCACAGGCGCCCTGGGCCGCTAATTTGTCAAGGGATAATGTTGCACAATTTTTGCCGCAAATCTTTGTGCATTTTACCTATTGTATTTTTCCCACAATGTGATATACTATGGTCAGAAAGAGAGGTAAGGAAAATGACAATAACAAGAGAAAACATTGAAAGAATTAGACAGATTATGTTAGTAAACATGGACGCGATTATCAGATGCGACATTGACGATGAAAACATTATTGAAAATTGGTTAATGGGCGGACTTCCGGACGGACATGATGAAACTGACTTAATCGAAATTGCCTCAGATGATGAACTGTTTACAGATGTTGTTGAATGTTTTACAAGATGTTGTAAACGTGCAAAAATTTTAATTTAGGGGTTGACAAATAACCCCTAAAGAGTTATAATAGTATTAACAAATGAAAGAGAGGAATTAAAAACATGACATTAACAGTAATTAAAACATCAAATGAAACTTTTAAAGAAACAGTAGAAATTAATACAGTTGAGGAACTTTTTGATTTTCTTGATGAAAACGGTGGACATGACCTTATTATTAGTAGACACATCTCAATTGAGAATGAAGATGGAACTGATTTTGATGAAATTTGTGGCATTGAAATTTATGATGATTATCGAGAATAGGGGTTGACAAAACTCCTATTCCATGATACAATAAAGACAGTTAAAGAAAGAGAGGAAACAACATGAAAGACGTTATTTTAACAATGAAATGCCCATTCTGTGGTAAAGAACATGAAGTAGATGTAAATGAACAGGACTTTGTAAACTACTTAGCAGGGGACTTAGCTCAAGAAGCTTTCCCATACTTAAGCGCAACTCAGAGAGAGCAGATTATCTCTCATATTTGTCCTAAGTGCCAAGAAGAAGTATTTGTAGAATTTTAGGAGGTGGCGAAATGTGGATTATTCATGAAGAAAATCACGACGCATTATGTGTAACACACGAAATCATTCATGGAATTGCTTGGTTAGTTCGAAATAAGTGGTTAGACCTTAACTGTGAAACAATTGATGAAAATGGTGAGTGTCATACACTTGGTGAACAAATTGGAGTTGGAGCCGTAAGAAATGATATTTTACCTTGGTTTACAAAGTTACTTGTTAAAGATGGAAGTCCAACTGTAATAGAAATTTTAGAATGGTATGGATTTTATTTTAGAGAGATTGAGGAGGCATTTTAGATTTGTGCAAATTGCACAAATCTTTTTTTTGTGCATTTTTACATATTGACAAATGGCGGCAAGTATGCTATAATTCGTCGGGCCGCGGGCTGGCGCCAAGGCCCGATTTCCCGATCGCACACCCTATATGCAATTTTTCCATAGTTGTTTGGTCTCGGCCGGGCGGCCGCGATTTTCCCGTAATATGGTCCACCCCTATAGTTGTTTAGGCGGGGTCGCGCCCCACCTTCATATGAATTGATTTCTTAAAAAATTTATGTTATAATATTAAAAAAAGACTTCTTTTCGTGCGGGACCAGATTCAATGCCAAAACCAATAAAAATCAACAGCTGCTACAATTCCAGAGCAAAGAGAGATCAGATTGATTTTACATAAAATTTTTGTTATAATAAATATATAAAGTAAAGGAGAAATGATTATGAGAAGTATTGAACAGATGTATGCAGAAGGCGACTTTGACGCTATTAGACAGTTATTAGATGAAACAGAAGCAAAGGCTGAAGCCAAAGCAAAAGAAGAAAGAGCAAAGAAAATGGCGGCAGCTAGAGAAACTATGATGGCAGCTGTCAAGGATTATTGCGCGGTTGCGGGTCTTGAAATTAGTGAAGAAGCAATCGATCGTTATCTTATGACCCTCGTTGGTATGGGGCAGGTTCTAGGTAAGAGAGGACTATCATTCGGGGCAAATTCTTTTAAATTACCTGAAGGACAAACTTTTACTCGTGAACATAGCAAACCAATTGTTATATCAACAGCTGAATTGTTCGGTGAAGATGATAATATATTAAAGAGATTCTTAGAAAGAGAAGTTTAAAACTTCTCTTTTTTTTATTGCAATAAAACGGTAGCGGAAGCGAGGACGTGTGATACTGTAGGTCGGGACCCGGCGCACCATCTTTAACACATAACTCATCTTTACTCATCTACCATTCACCCATCTACTCCACACCCTCAAAAATCCTGTCTATTACATAATCATATCTCTCTTTGCTCACTTGTCCGCTACAATATCCACAAGTCCAATCCAAACAATTAACCCCTCTTACAAACTTACCCCCGTATACTACTACTCTATCCCCAACAATAATACATTTACCTTTCATCCACTTACTAATTCTCATAATGTTAATAAAATAATTGAATGTACAAAATTTTAACAAAAATCTCCGCCAATAAAATTTGCCATTTTACAATTATTCCTACACCTTTCTTCATTTTTCATATATGCACTTAAAATAAGCAATTCCTACTTAACACTGCTATAATAAATCACATCTTCCCCAATCAAAAGTCCATCAATAAATTCAAACTTTTTCCCATCTCTAATAAACTTCCAACCGTCTTCCCATATAACCATCCACTCGCCCTCAAACCAATAGCCATCAATATATAACCAATTATAACCTAAAAGAAGCGGATTATTCATCCACTTCTTCTTTCTCAGGCTCTACAAAAGCACTATCAATTAAACTACCTAATGCTTCACTAAACCCAGCATTTAATCCCTGCGCCTGCTTACTATACATATGAACCACTTCCGGACTTTTATTTGCGGCATCCAGGTTTAATAGTATCATCTTATCTACATATTCATTTATCAAATTTGAAATTGAAATTTTAAATTGTTCCTTATTCATTTTTTTAAATGTTCCTTTCTATAAAGTTTGTAGCTGGCATCTTCTTAATCTGCCACCCCTAAATTGATTTTTTAAATCTAATCTATCATTAGCCCCCACATCAAGATTTACTCCCATCTTGGCGGCAAGCATCTTTAACTGTTTACTTAATTTATCTATCTCATTATTCATTGAAGTTGCATTACAGCTTAGCGCACTTATACTAGAATCTAAAGTTGCAATATTATCAGCCTTTGTATCACACCATGCAAGTGTTGCACTATCACTGTATGCACTACTACTTGTCCCTTGCGGCGACCAGCTGGTATCTACAGAGTTAGCGAAAAAGCATAAACCATCTCGATTAAACGACTCAAAGCCCAAGGATTCATTCCCACTATTATTCCAATTTTTTGTGCGGCTATTCTCAATCTTAGCATCATCATATCTCATCCATTTTCTCCTTTACTCAAAATATTTTTTCCATATAGATGGAATGAATGGAACTACGAGCGTAGCGAAGTAGTGGAATTCATTCCATCCTCTATTATATTGTGTTGCAAACTTTTAACAAAACAATTAAAATTCAATAAAATCTCTTGCAGCAAATTTTATTGATTTTGCTACTCGAAAAAGTCCACTTTGTTGTTCACTTCTTCGAGAACATACCTTGTTTTATAACCACCCGTAGCTTGATCTAACGCCTTTTCAGCCTTGAATTTTATTAACCCGAGCTTGCTCAAAACAAGAAAAATGTCTCTTATAATCTCATTATTCGAACCCCTATTTGTCTTACTGAGACCTACATAGCCCTTAATAACTTCTAAATTTACCTCACAAGCCTGACTCCCATGTTGTATATAAGTCTTCAAAAGATAAGCTAAAACACTCAAACATCTTTCTTGTAAAGTATTACATAAAATCTTTACCGTATCACTCGGTAACAATGTAGCTAACTCAGCCTCTAACACAAGCAAATAATATCTTTTACTACTCCCATCAAAAGACAAAAGACCTTCTTCAATTAAACTATTAAATTTCTTTGACACAGTTTGGCGGGTCACCCCCAAGTCTTCAGCTATCTTAGTATATTTAATATCTTTCTTCTCAATATATCTCATACCAAGAGCCTCATCTAAAACAGAAATATTTTGTAAGTATCCGTAAAGAATATCCGAGTAATTTTTATTTGCGGTATATCGCTCATTACTAGGAATCTGGCGAGAATTATTCTCTATTTGCATCTACGCACCTCCTTCAGGATACTTCAAAATTATCTTAACATTGTTAATGCCATCTACCCAATATGTTAATAAATCTAATTGATTGTACAAATTTTTAACGCGGAATTGCCACTTTGAAGCGCCTTAAAGCTAGATTGCCGCATATACAACTTTCATATTACTATATAATATATCTTTATATTCTACCGACCAATCATCCCAATTCCTGTCTGCATTAATATCTTTATCTGGACGCGGATCCCGCTTCCTATTTAGCATTCGTTCAAACCTTTCTTTTGATACATATTCATGAGTTCCATCTCTCTTGAATAATAACACTTCATTATCCTTACCTATATTCATCAAGACTTCCCCATTAAAATGACCAACTTGCAGATGTTTACTTTCACAAAACTTTTTTAGTTTTTCACTATTTACCTCCATGATACACCTCCATCTCCATCAAAGCGTATTCCTAAGGTATCTAATAAAAATCCTCGATTGTGAAGCCTAGATTGATCCGCTTGTAAATTAGCTAAACTGTTATCTCTGCGCCTATTCTCTATTTCATTATCGTTATTTGAAATTTCGAGATTATTAACTTTGTTTTCTAAAGTCGAAATTCGTTCTTCAGTAATATCCGAAATTTTCCGGGTTGCTTCCATAAATTTGCCAACCTCTTTATTGATTGAATTTTGTTCATTCAAAAGATTCACAATAGCATCAAGCTTTTCTAGTATCAAATCTTCTTTACTTTTCTCTCTCACAGGATATGGATCATATCCCCTTCTAGCGAAGTCTTCCGCCTCAAAATCATAACCACAATTGTAATGCATAATTAATTACCTCATATCTATATAAAATGCAAAAGCATATAATCTTCTTTTACTATAAATATATTATAACATTAATTTTCTTTAAAGTCAAATGGACTAGTAACTTTAAATTCTAATTGATTTTTTAACAAATTTATTATAAAATAATAATATAAAGAAAAGAAAAGAGGTTGTTGTTATGGAAATTACAAGAGTAAGAGAAATTTGTTATATCGAAGCCCGCAAGCATGGTTTCAACTTATACTGCCCAATTTTAGTAAACACACGTTTCCGCAAAACATTAGGACGAGTATCTTATGATGAATGCGGCGAACTTGAAAAAATTGAATTTTCCGCACAGCTTCTTGAGTACGGAGAAGAACAGTCTATTATGGACACTATCCTCCATGAATTAGCTCACGCTTTTGTTTATCTTGAAACTGGTGAACATCATGGACACGATGCGGCATTCCGTGCTATGTGTCATCGTTTAGGCACACTTGATGACGGAATGTATGCTAAAAACTTAGTATACATTAAACCAAAAGAAGAAATGTATAAATACACATTACTTTGCTCTTGTTGCGGCAAGCCAGTTGGACATCGTCATAGAGCTTGTAAAATCACTCAGCATCCAGAATATTATGTTTCAGGATGTTGCGATGCTGAAATTAAAGTCATTCAGAATTTCTAGGAGAAAAATATGGTATCTATAACAAATAAAAACGGAACTAAAACAAAATATTATCACATGGCTACAGCTTCTCAGATTTCCCCACAGCTAATAGCATTGCAGGATTCATCAGAAAAAACTTTCTATTTAATTCCTGTAGATGAAGTGAAAGAAATTTATATGAATCATAAAGAAGATAGTATGCCATATTAATTATATTATTTTATTTTTCTTAAAATTTATTATATAATAATAATATAAAGAAAAGAAAAAATAACAAACAGAAAGGTGGCATCCTTATGACTAACTGGAAATTAATCGACAATGCAGTAGACTGTTTAACAGCTATTTATGAAGCAGAACATATTATGGAAACAAGAAAAACTATTCAGGCTAGAGTTCTTAACTGGTATAACCATACTGATATTACAGATGAGCAGATGTTAATTGCCGCAGCTTGGATAGGAGAATATTCTCCATCAATTAAATATAAAGAAATTGAGGATGCAAGAGATGCCCTCTTTTTAGAAGTGTATATTCCAGCTTTTGATAGTATGGATATTCATATTGGAGAAATTGAGGAGGCATTAAACGATGAACTTTGGTGGTCTTAAAGCAATAGCAATCGCAATGATAACACTAGGCTGTTTAGCCGCAATAACTTTGGGAGCAGACCCATTACCAGTTTTCGCAATTGGATTTTCGGGAGTATGGGCAATAGATGAATTAGTATAGGAGGAAGTGGATATGACAAAAGAAATGTGGTTAGAAAAGAATGGATTTTCACCAGATGGTTTTACATATGTAGTATTTGGTGATGATACATATTCAATTAAAGAATGGTTAAAAGAACAGGGTTGTAAATTTCACCCATTTCTTAAATGGCATAGTCCTCAACCTCTTGATTTACCGGTAGGTTATGGCGGCATTTGCTTTGCTTTTGATGAAATCTGTGTATATGATGAAGTATCAAAAGAAGTTTACTTCAAAGAAACTGCGAAAGAGTTTATTGATCGCCGCGTCAAAACTGCGGAAGGTCCTTCTCTTTCTGAATATGTAGGTTATGTAGGAGAGCGTCTCCGCAATCTTACAGCTATCTATAAGTCTACTCGTGGTTTTGTGGGTAACTATGGTTGGACAAACATTCATACTTTCCAGATTGGTGAAGATGTTTTAGTTTGGTTTACAGCTAAGGACCTTGACCTTGAAAGAGGTCAAGCTGTTGATTTGACTGGGACAGTCAAGAAACATGAAGAGTTTCGTGAAGTTAAAACTACTCAGTTATCTCGTTGTATTATAAAGGCGGTGGAATAATGGAAATAGTAATCTTTTGGTTAGTTGCTATTAACCTTTTACTGTTAATTCTTTTAATAAGATTTAATAAAAAGTTAGAGCAAGAAAGACACCATACTGCAGTGGCTACTAAAGCCTATGAACAAGAGCATCAAATTGCAGAACAGTTAAAAGTAATTATTCGAGAATTAGATGCAACAAAAAATGCAACTAAATATATT
>JAEIGA010011128.1_pt1 | contig 13659 bp, 14 predicted proteins | sample 9270691 | NCBI WGS metagenome assembly JAEIGA01 (sample SAMN17057246, study PRJNA624740) | gut metagenome | biome: biome; isolation source: fecal sample | host: Bos grunniens | place: China: Xizang | collected 2019
CGACCCGAGGAGTTTGCAAAGGTTGTTAAAGAAGCGCTTGCAATAAGAGAAATAATGACGAAATGGTGATATAATTATGATTATCGGTGTAGCAGGATTGGGTTTGATTGGCGGTTCGCTCGCCAGGGCACTTTCCGAAAGCGGCAAGCACGAGGTTTTCGGATTTGATATAAACAAATCTTCTGTTCTTGCCGCAAAATTAGTTGGTGCAATAAAAGAAGAATTAAATGATGACAATATCGAAAAATGTGATATAATAATAGTTGCACTTTATCCCAATGACACAGTTGAGTTCGTTGAACGAAATGCAAAAAAAATAAAAAAGGGTGCAATAGTAACCGATTGCGGCGGCATAAAGCGTCTTATATGCGAAAAATGCGAAGCGGCGGCAGAAGAAAACGGATTTTATTTTATCGGTGCGCATCCCATGGCGGGCACCCAGTTTTCGGGGTTCACCCGTTCAAGAGGCAACCTTTTTAAAGGCGCAACAATGATTCTCACGCCAAAGGATAACACGGATATAAAAGTGCTTTATAAATTACGCACAGTGCTTGAGGATGCGGGCTTCGGCGAGGTTAACTTAACATCGCCCGAAGAACACGACAGAATCATTGCATTCACCTCACAGCTGCCCCACATCATTTCAAACGCATATATAAAAAGCACCGCGGCAGTTCATCAGAAGGGTTTTTCGGCGGGCAGCTACAGAGATTTAACCCGCGTTTCAAAGCTTAATGAAGCGATGTGGACAGAGTTATTCTTTATAAATAAGGATAATCTTATAAATGAAATTGATTTTTTGGTTGAAAAACTGAATGAATATAGTGCCGCACTTAAAGCGGATGACAGAGAAAAGCTGGTTGCAATTCTCAAAGAGGGAACAGACAGCAAAAAACAGGCAAAGTAGGTTTGAATTATGAAAACGGTTTTGGTTAATGCTTCAAAAGAATATGAGGTTATTATCGGTACGGATATTCTTTCAACTCTCGGTGAAAGATGTGTTTCGCTTTTCGGCAAAAGCCGTGCGGTAATTGTAGCTGACAGCAATGTTGCACCTCTCTGGCTTGAAAAGGCGGAAAATTCGCTCAATGAAGCGGGGATTGAAACCGTAAGCTTTATTTTTGAAGCGGGCGAAGACTCAAAAAGCAAAGAAACTCTTTTTGAACTGCTTGAATTTATGGCGGAAAACAAGCTTACCCGCACCGATTTTGCCGTTGCTCTCGGCGGCGGCGTAACGGGTGATATGACGGGTCTTGCCGCATCACTTTATTTAAGAGGTATTCCCTTTGTTCAGGTGCCTACAACCCTGCTTGCGGCGGTTGATTCATCTGTAGGCGGAAAAACTGCTGTTAATTTAACTGCGGGCAAAAATCTGATGGGTGCGTTTTATCAGCCCTCGCTCGTGCTTTGCGATATTGCAACTCTCGGCACTCTTTCCGATGAAGTTTTTGCCGACGGAATGGCAGAGGTTATAAAATACGGCGTTATTTTTGACAGAGAGCTTTTTGATGCGGTCAAAGGCGGAAATGTCAGAGATAATCTTGAAAACATAATTGCAAAATGCGTTGAGCTTAAAAGAGATGTTGTTGCAAAGGATGAGTTTGATAAGGGCGAAAGGCAACTTCTTAATTTTGGTCACACAATGGCACATTCTATTGAAAAATGCAGTAACTTTGAGGTGTCCCACGGAAGTGCGGTTGCAATCGGAATGGTTATTGCGGCAAGGGCTTCAGCAAAGCTTGGCTGGAGCAAAGAAGACTGCACCGATGAAATAATTGAAGCTAATAAAAATAATGCATTGCCTTGTGAATGCACTTATTCACCCGCAGAGCTTGCAGATGCGGCTCTTTCCGATAAAAAGCGTGAGGGCGGAACAATCAATTTCGTTGTGCCCGAGGTTATGGGAAAATGCGTGCTCAAAAAAGTTTCCGTTGATGCGCTTAAAGATATTGCAGAAAGTGTAAAATAAAAAAATATGAACATAAAAATAACACCCTCTGTTCTTTCGGGCTGCATTGAGGGTATCTCATCAAAATCGGTTGCACACAGAGCACTTATTTGTGCCTGCCTTGCAGATTCGCCGAGCAAAATAACAATCAACACCACCTCAAAGGATATTGAAGCAACGGTTTCTTGTCTTGAAGGAATGGGTGCACATATCGAGCGAAAAGGAAATATTTATTTTATAGAGCCGATTTCGAAAAAAACCGATGTTGCAAAAATAGACTGCGGTGAAAGCGGTTCAACTCTTCGTTTTCTTTTACCCGTTATTTGTGCATTGGGAATGAATGCAGAAATATCAGGCAAGGGCAGACTTCCCGAAAGACCTCTCTCGCCGCTTAAAGAAGAGCTTATAAGAGCAGGGGCATCAATATCCGATAAATTCCCGCTTTCCGTTTCGGGTAAAATCGGTTGCGGCGAATATTCGCTCAAAGGCGATGTCAGCTCGCAGTTTGTTACGGGCTTGCTTATGGCACTTTCTGTTGTTTCGGGTGAAAGCAGAATAACACTCATTCCGCCCGTTGAGTCAAGACCCTATATTGATATAACACTTTCTGTGCTGAAAGAATTCGGCACACAGATTAAAGAAGAAAACAATGTTTTTTATATAAACGGCGGCAATTTTAAAGGCAGAGATTTTTCGGTTGAAGCAGACTGGTCTAATGCCGCATTCTGGCTCTGTTCGGGAGTTGAAGTAACGGGTATTAACCTTGATTCCGTTCAGGGCGATAAGGCGATTATTAATGTGCTCCGCAGTATGGGTGCTGAAATTGAATATGGTGAATCAGGTGTAAAATGCGATGTTTCGTCGCTTCACGGAGCTGAAATAGATGCTTCGCAGATTCCCGATGCCGTGCCCGTAATTGCGGCGGTTGCGGCAACCGCCAAAGGAGAAACGGTTATTAAAAATGCCCAAAGACTTCGTCTGAAAGAGAGCAACAGAATAGTTTCAAGTGTTGATATGCTCGTTTCTCTCGGTGCAGATGCAAAAGAAACGGCAGACGGAATAATAATCAGCGGCAAGCCCTTCCTTTCGGGCGGAAAAGTCAATTCATATAATGACCACAGAATTGCAATGGCGGCGGCAGTTGCTTCGGCAAAATGCAAGGGTGAGGTTATAATTGAAGATGCGGGTGCGGTTGATAAATCCTATCCCGATTTCTATAAAGATTTTATTAAGCTTGGAGGTCATATCGATGTCCTGTAGTTTTGGTGAAAGAATAAAAATAACAATTTTCGGTCAGTCACATTCGGAAGCAATGGGAGTTGTTGTTGACGGTATTCCCGCGGGATTTGAACTTGACCTTGAAAGAATACAGAATTTTTTAAATCGCCGTTCTCCCGGCAGAAACGCAATGTCAACCTCAAGAGCAGAGGCGGATAAATTCAATATTGTTGCAGGTGCGGTAAACGGAATAACCTGCGGCGCTCCGCTTTGTGCAATAATTGAAAACACAAATCAGCGTTCGGGCGATTATGATAAACTCAAAATGTTGCCCAGACCTTCCCACAGCGATTTTGCCGCTTATATGAAGCATAACGGCTTCAATGATATTCGCGGAGGCGGTAATTTCAGCGGCAGACTGACTGCTCCTCTTTGCTTTGCGGGTGCAGTTATTATGCAGTTGCTTGAAAAGAAAGGCGTATATATCGGCGCTCATATCAAAAGAATTGCGGGATTTGATGATGAAAGCTTTAATCCGGTTTCGGTAAATGAGCTTGATTTTGATGCGGTTTCGTCAAAAGAACTGCCCGTTATAAATGATGAATGCGGCGAAAAAATGAAAGAAGCTGTGCTTTCCGCAAAGGCAAACGGCGACTCCGTCGGCGGAGTTATCGAATGCGCAGTTGTCGGTCTTGAAGCGGGCTTCGGTGAGCCGATTTTCGGCGGAATTGAAAACAGAATTTCTTCCGCAGTGTTTGGAATTCCCGCAGTAAAAGGCATTGAATTCGGTTCGGGCTTTGCGGGTTGCGATCTTTTCGGAAGCGAAAACAACGATGAATTCATTATTGAAAACGGAAAAATAAAAACCGAAACCAATAATCACGGCGGAATTCTCGGCGGCATAACATCAGGTATGCCCGTCATATTCAGATGTGCAATAAAGCCCACACCCTCAATCGCCAAAGAACAGCAGACGGTTAATGTTGCAACGGGTGAGAGCGAAACTCTTGTTATCGGCGGCAGACACGACCCTTGCATTGTTCAGCGTGCTGTTCCCTGCGTTGAAGCGGCGGCGGCAATCGCTTTGGCGGACTACGTTTTATAAAGAAGGTTAAGTTATGGATATTAAAGAGCTCAGAACAGAAATAGATAAGATAGACAGCGAGCTTACCGCTTTATTCAAAAAAAGAATGGAGATTGCGGCGGGTGTTGCAAAATATAAAAAAGAAAATTCTCTTCCCGTTTTTGACAGAGAAAGAGAAAGAGCGGTTCTGAATTCGGTAACAGATAAAATGCCTGAAGAGCTTCAGGTTTACACCAAAACTCTTTATCAGACCATTTTTGATTTAAGCCGTTCATATCAGAAAAAGCTTATTTGCCCCGAATCGGCAGTTTCAAAGCTTATCAGGGAAGTTATTGCAACCACTCCCGCAGAAAAGCCTGAAAGAGCAGTTGTTGCCTGCCAGGGTGTTGAGGGGGCATATTCGCAGTTTGCTTGCGATAAGATTTTTACATATCCCTCAATTATGTATTTTGCATCGTTTGAGGATGTTTTCAAGGCTGTTGACAGCGGACTTTGCAGATACGGAATTCTGCCTGTAGAAAACAGCACAGCGGGTTCTGTTACAAAGGTTTATGACCTTATGAACAGCCATAAATTTTATATTACCCACTCAACCCGACTTTTCATAGGTCACGCACTTCTTGCACCCGAGGGAGCAACGCTTGAAGGGATAAAAGAAATTTTTTCTCACGAGCAGGCAATAAACCAATGCTCGGATTTCATTGCATCAATCGGTGCCAAGGTTACCGTTTGCGCAAATACAGCGGCGGCGGCAAAAATGGTTGCCGAAAGCGGAAGAACAGACTGCGCCGCAATAGGTTCGAAGGACTGTGCAGACCTTTATAACATCAATGTTATCAAAAGCGGAATTCAGAATACGGACAATAACTATACCCGTTTCATCTGCATTTCCAAAAAGCCTGAAATTTATCCCGGCGCAAAGAAAACAAGTATTATGATGGCAATTCCTCACAGACCCGGCTCGCTTTATAATATTATTTCAAAGTTTGCGGCTCTCGGACTCAATATGACAAAGCTTGAAAGCCGACCCATACCTGGAAGCAACTTTGAATTTATGTTTTATTTTGATATAGATGCATCCGTTTATTCAGATAATCTAAAGGCGTTGCTTTGTGAACTTGAGCAGGATGCAGAGCAATTCAGCTACCTCGGAAGCTACACGGAGGATTAACTATGTTCGGTCTTTTAGGCAGAAAGCTGGGTCATTCGCTCTCGCCTCAGATTCATTCTCTGCTTTGCGATTATAAATATGAGTTATATCCCACAGAGCCTGAAAAACTTGATGAGTTCTTTGAAAGCAAAGCTCTCACGGGTTATAATGTAACAATTCCGTATAAGGTTGAGGCTTTTAACAGATGCGCAACCCTTTCGGAAACTGCAAAAAAAGCGGGAAGCGTTAACACCGTAACAAGGAATGCAGACGGCACTCTGCACGGAGATAACACCGATTATTTCGGATTTTCATATATGGCAGATAAGGTCGGCTGTGATTTCAAAGGTAAAAAAGTGCTCATTCTCGGTTCGGGCGGTGCAAGCCTGACTGTTCAGCTTGTTGCATCGGACAGCGGAGCAAAAGAAACAGTTGTTGTTTCAAGAACGGGCGAGAATAATTACGAAAACATATCCTGCCACTATGATGCGGATATTATTGTTAACACAACCCCCGTCGGAATGTATCCGAATAATGGTGAAAGACTGATTGAGCTTGAAAAATTCACAAGGTGCAACAAGGTTCTTGATTTGATTTATAATCCCGCCAGAACCCCGCTTTTGCTTGATGCCGAGAAGCTCGGGATTGATTGCATTAACGGTTTGTATATGCTTGTTGCGCAGGCACTCAAAGCGGCGGAAAGCTTTATCAAAAAAGAAATTCCGCTTTCAAGAATTGATGATGTTTATAATGAAATTCTGAATAATCAGAAGAATATAGTTCTGGTCGGTATGCCCGGTTGCGGCAAATCAACACTTGCTTCATTGCTTTCGCAAAAAACGGGCAGAGAATGTGTTGATACCGATGCGATGGTTGAAGAATGCGGCAAAAAAATTCCCGAAATCTTTGCGGAATCCGGCGAAGAAGAATTCAGAAGGCTTGAAACCGAAGCTGTCAAAAAAGCGGCAAAAGAGCAGGGGAGAATTATTGCAACGGGTGGCGGTGCGGTGCTTAAAGCAGAAAACCGCACGGCACTTCGCGAAAATTCAACGGTTATTTTCCTGAAAGCTTCAACCGAAAGATTGGCAACAGAGGGCAGACCTCTTTCAAAGGATGCTGAAACATTAAAGGAAATGTATGATTACAGGCTTCCTTTCTATGAAGAAACAGCCGATATAACCGTTGAGGTTGACCCTGACCCTGAAATAACTCTTGGGAGGATTCTGAAATGCGTATCCTTATAATTAACGGCCCGAATATAAATATGCTTGGAATAAGAGAACCTGCCGTTTACGGCAAAAACACCTATGCAGACCTTTGCGATTTGATAGAAAATTATGCGGCTGAAAAGGGCGTTGAGGTCAAGCTTTTTCAGTCTAACCACGAGGGCGCAATAGTTGATGAAATTCAGGCGGCACTCGGAAAGTTTGACGGAATTGTGATTAACCCCGCCGCATATACACACACGAGCGTGGCAATACTTGATGCACTCAAATCCGTTGCTCTGCCTGCGGTTGAAATTCATATATCGGATGTTACCAAAAGAGAGGATTTCAGGCAGATTTCATATGCTGGAATGGCTTGCAAAAAATCATTCATCGGTCTTGGCTTTGATGGGTATTTAAGAGGAATTGATTATCTTATCTGTAAATGATAAAAAGGGGCTGTGAAAACAGCCCCTCAAATTTTTAATAAAGTTAAATTTCGAATTGAAAGAGGTCACAAAGTCAGCCTCCCTCAGGAGGGAGCCTTGATTGTGAAACCGATTTCAATTCAGTAAATTATACAGTATAAACTAAAAGCGGCGTATCCTTTCGGATACGCCGCCGGCTATTTAATTAAATTCTTGCGCTAATTTAACCAAATAAGCAAGAGCGAACTTTAATTAGTTCTTCTTTGTGCAAACATATGCTGCAGCTGCTGCAACTGATACTGCTGCGAAAACAGCGATACCAACTGAAGCTGAACCGGTGTCAGCAGGAGTTTCAACTTCTGTAACATCAGTAGCCTTCTCGCCAGCATAGAGAGCCTTGATCTTAGCCTTGAGGCCGTTAACAAGGTCAGCAAGCTTTGACTTTGCGTCGCCTTCCTTAACTTCTGCAAGAGCAGCTTCGAGATCTTCAACAGCGCCGTTAACGTCTGCTTCTGAAACGAGAGCTGAACCCATGCCGTTGATGAGGTCAAGGATCTTGTTAACAACTGTTTCGATCTGATCCCACTGGCTCATTGAAGCCTTAGCGATATCAACGATGAGATCGAGCATGCCTTTGATTGTGAGACCTTCGAGAAGAGCGTCTACGCCTGTTGCCTTTTCCTCAGCAGCAACTGTTGTTGTCTGAGCCTTGGGGCAGTTTGCGATGTGCTCATCAAGATCGGTATCAAATGTGCTTTTGCAGAAACCGCATGTGTTAGCTGCGAAAGCCATAGCGCTCATTGAGAGAGCCATGATGAGTGCAAGTGCAAGTGCAAGTACTTTCTTCATTGTGAACCATTCCTTTCATTTTCTATTGCAAGAGCAACAATTGTAAATTTATACTACCATACACAGCAGAGAAAGTCAACTGTTTCGCAGATAAAAATTAAGAAATACTTAATAATTAATTTTATGTAAAAAGCACAAAACTCTGCTGTGACGGGAAGTAACACGAATTAATGAGGTTTACCCCTCGTAATCGATGAATGCGTCTTCGTTGATTGTTGACCAAAGGAACCAAACGTCTGCGCCTTCCTGATAGAAGCAGTCGTCGCCGAGCTGGTTATTTGCATAGCCTGAAGCAGCTCTGAATCCGCCCTCGATAAGACCCTGAACGAAGAGGTCAGCCATTCTTTCTGATTTGAATGTGATTCTGCCCTTCATCTTAAGCTCTGTTCTGGGAGCGGTGTATTTTGTAAGCTGACCCTTAACAAAGCCTGTTGCCCACCAATATTCGGTGTATTCTCTGGTGAAAGCTTTCTTATAGTGACCGTTGTTGCCTTCTGCCCAGTAGCAGTCAAGCTGCATCTTGAGCCAGTCAGACTTGCTTGCGCAGTTATAATGGTTGATGTTGCCTGCGCCTTCCTTGTATGTACCGATAGGTGCGGTGTAAACGCCGATTTCAGCGCCAACAAAGAGCCAACCGTAGTTACCCTTCCAGAGCTGAATCATCCATTCCTGACCTGCATAGTCAAAACGGATACGAACCTGGTCAATGAACATTGCTGTCATAGGTGCGAAGTGGTCATAAACTTCATTGTAACCGCAGTTAACCTGCCAGCATTCTTTATCGTCTGTGTAATAGAAATCGCCTGTGGGCTGTGTGCCGGGCATATATCTGAAGCCGAGTGCCTGCTTTTCGGAAAGAAGCTTCTGGATATTGATGTCGGTTGAGGTGTTCTGTGTGGGAGTTGTGTTGTTTGTCTTTTTTGTTGTGGTTACTTTTTTGATGGTTGTTGTTACCTTCTGAACCTTTGTGGTTGTTGAAGTGTCAGCCTTGTTTTCTGTTGTGATTTCTTCTGTGGGAAGCTCTGCGGGATCTGTTGTTAATTCAGGATATTCATATGAGGGATATTCATATGAATATGAGGGGATAGTTGTTGTGGTTGTTTCTTCGGGCTGAGTGCTGTTTCTTACGAAGTAAACAGCAGCTACGGCAGCGGCAATGATAACAACTGCAGTTACTGCGAGAATGATAATTTTTTTGCTCATTTTAATACCTCCGTGCAAATTTTTATCCGAATTTTTTAACTTGTGATATATATAAACTCAAAAGAGCTTGTTTCTTATCTTACATCCTGCCAAAGGAAGATAACATCATTTTTATATCTCTTGCAGGTGTCTTTAACATCAGGCTTGAAGGTTGAAACGGGGGTAAAGCCCTTGTTGATGAGAGCCTGCTCGAATGCTGCAGCCTGCTCTTCTGTTTTGAATGTGATTCTGCTGAGAAGACGCAGGGGAGAGGAATCGTTGCGGTCAATAAGCTGTCCGTCAACATAGCCTGTCTGCCACCAATGGAGAGAATAGTTTCTGGTGAGCTGGGGACGGTATACGCCGTCATTGAACTCATCCCAGAGAACGGTGAGCTCCATATTGAGCCATTCGCTTTTTTCAGCACAGTTATAGTGGTCAAGAAGATTAACTGAGCCTTTCTTTCTGTGGTAAAGACCAACCTCACCGCCTACGGTGCCGATTGAACCTGAAATATACTGACCCTTCCATATCTGAATCATGTAGTCTTTATCACCATAGGTGAATTTAAGACGGCAGGTATCGATTGAAAAGTCAATGAGGTTTGCGCCAAGGTCATAAAGAGGATTATAACCGAAGTTATGCTGCATGTTGCCCTCTTTGGTGTCATTATTATATATGTATTCTTTAAGACCGATAACATCATAACCCTGAACTCGGAGTCCGTAAAGTGACATATCCTTGGGAAGCGAAGCACCGGGAGATACGGGAGCACTTGCTGTGCCGCTTTCCATTTCATCGGGGTCAAGCGAGGGAACGGTAACTTCTGTTTCAGGCTCTTTGGTTGTTGTTTCTTTCTTGGTGGTGGTTTCGGGAGCCTTTGTTGTGGTTACAATATCAGCCGCTGTGGTTGTTGTAACCTGCTCAATGAGCTCTGTTGTGCTTTCAATTACGTTCCAGAAAGGGTTAGTGGTTGTTTCTTCAAAATAATAGGTGGAGTTTTCAGTTGTTGCGGTGGGGGCGTTTGCCTGAATATCGGGGCCTGAATTTGTTGCTTTGATGCCGAGAACAGCAACGATTGCGATGATACAAACGGCAACAACCGCTGTTGCGATAACGGGTATGTTTTTCTTCATCTTGTTCTTCCTCCTTCGTTTTATGGTTTATGTTTATGCTTTTGTTTACGGATTTTATTGTCAAGCCTTGCACCGCAAGGCTTGACCTGGTGGAGATGGCGGTAATCGAAACCGCGTCCGAAAAATCTCTGCAGGGACTTTCTACGAGTGTATCCTGTCTTTTAACATTCCCTTGCGTAAGCACCGGCAGTCAGGTTCATATGCTTGGTAGACAGATTATTCATGATGAGTTATCCGCCGTGGCTCATTCACGTTCACTGCTGATCGACGCCTCTTGCACAGCCGCAGTACTCTGCGCAGAGACGGCTGCTTAATTAAGCAGCAAGAGCAACTTTATTGTTGTCGTTTAAATTTTAATTTGCGGATTTTATAGCGGTCCCGCCCCGCTACTCGCTTATCCGGGCTCGGATTCCCCGTCGAAATCCTTTCATCCCCATATATGTGAAACAACTTTCGTCGTTTCAGTTAAATTTTGCTTCGCAAAGCTAAATAGCTTCGCTGTTAAATTTTGCCTTGCGGCAAAGTGAAATATTCGGCTTTCGCCAAATGTTTCGGGTCTGCGACGCTTTTGAGTTATCGCCTCAGATTTCGCTCTATATCTCGTTGTGCATCTTTTTTTGCGGCAACTTCACGCTTGTCGTAAAGTTTTTTACCTTTACACAATCCGATTTCAACCTTTGCTCTGCCGTTTTTGAAGTAAACACTCAGCGGAACAATCGAAAGACCTTCCTGCTTGACATTTGCATAAAATCTTCGGATTTCCTTTTTATGAAGCAGTAATCGTTTGACTCGGAGAGGGTCACGGTTAAAGATATTACCCTGCTCATAAGGGCTGATGTGCATTCCGTTAACAAACATTTCGCCGTCTTTGATTGAACACCAGGAATCCTTGAGATTTATTTTGCCCTGACGGATGGATTTTACCTCCGTGCCGAAAAGCTCAATGCCTGCTTCGAGTTTTTCAAGAACGAAGTAGTCATGATAAGCCTTTTTATTCTGGGCAACTATTTTGATTGAACTGTTCTTATCCATCGGATTCCTTTCTGCTCACGGAAGAGCGATTATACCACACATAATAATAGTGTGTCAATAATTAAAAATTGTTGCATTATTTTTCAAAAAATCAATTGGAAGATTTTTTTGATGAGTAAACACGCTTCTTTGCGTAAAAATCTCTCTTTCTTGCCTTTTCTTCTTTTTCACGCTTTGCGGCAAGAGCTCTCTTTGCTTTAACTTTTGAAAGAGGCTTGCCTTTCTTTGCGGGCTTTTTCTTTGCAGGTGCATCTTTTTCTGTGTTTTCTTTATAGAAAACGATGCTTCCGCCGACAACCTGAATTACTTCGCTGCCTGTTGCTTCTGCAAGCTTATCGGCAAATTCTCTGGGTGATTCGGGTGCACTTTCAAGAAGAACCTTGATTTTTATGAGTTCTCTTTTGCGAAGCGCATCCGCAGTCTGTGCGATAAGGGCATCTGAAATGCCGCCCTTACCTATCTGAAACAGAGGCTCAAGGGTATTTGCCTGAGCTCTGAACTGTGCTCTTTCTTTGCTTGTCATCTTAATTGTCCTTTCCGATTTTCAATGCAATCTCACGAACTGCCTTACCTCTGTGGCTGATTGCATCCTTTTCATCTGCGGTGAGCTGTGCCATAGTCTTTTCGTATCCGTATTCCTCGGGCAAAAAGTAGGGGTCATAGCCGAATCCGCCGTTACCGATGGGTGTATATCCTATTCTGCCTCTGCATTCTCCTCTTGCGGAAAGAACCTTTCCGTCGGGATAAACGCAGCATACTACGCTCACATAAGCGGCGCCTCTTTCTTCATCGGGAACATCCTTGAGAGCATTGAGAAGCTTCCGGTTATTTGCTTCATCATCGCCATGCTCGCCCGCATATCTTGCAGAATAAACGCCGGGTGCACCGTCAAGATAATCAACTGCAATTCCCGAATCATCCGCAATGCAGGGCATTCCGCTTTCTTTGCAGCCGCTTTCGGCTTTGAGAAGCGCGTTTTCTTCAAATGTTGTGCCTGTTTCGTCAACATCGGTAAGCTCAATTCCCGCTTCCTCTGCAAGCAGAACTCTGATGCCGAGAGGGGAGAGGATTCTCTGAAGCTCATCGCGTTTCTTCATATTATGAGTGGCAATAATATAATCCATATTTATCAGTCCTTATCCTCTTCAAAAAGTCCTTCCGCGAAAGCCTGCGGATTGAACGGACGCAAATCGTCAATTCCTTCACCAACACCGATAAATTTAACGGGAACCTTCAGATCATTTTTGATTGAAAGAACAACGCCGCCCTTTGCGGTGCCGTCAAGCTTTGTGAGGATAATGCCGGTGATTTCGGCAACTTCCTTGAATTCTTTTGCCTGGTTAACCGCATTCTGACCTGTTGTTGCATCAAGAACAAGAAGGATTTCACGGTCGGCATAAGGAAGCTGACGGTCAATAACTCTGTATATTTTTGCAAGCTCTTCCATAAGATTTTTCTTATTGTGAAGTCTGCCTGCGGTATCGATAATAATGATATCGGCATTTCTTGCCTTACCTGCATTGATAGTATCGAAAACAACAGCGGCAGGGTCTGCACCCTCTTTGTGCTTTACGATATCAACACCTGCTCTGTCTGCCCAGATTTCAAGCTGGTCGATAGCTGCGGCACGGAACGTATCTGCCGCACCGAGGATGACCTTCTTGCCCTGTGACTTGTAAAGAGCTGCCATCTTACCGATGGTTGTTGTTTTACCTACGCCGTTGACACCGATAACGAGAATGATTGACGGCATTGTAATCATTTCCATCTGCTCGCCGCCGTCAAGAAGCTCGGCAACAATCTCCTTGATTGCCTTTCTTACCTGCTGACCGTTACGAAGATTATCCTTTGCAACCTTGGCACGCAGGCGGTCGATAATTTCGGTGGCAGTTGTGACACCAACGTCGCCCATAACGAGAATCTCTTCAAGGTCGTCAAACATTTCATCGGTAATTTCATTGACACCGTGAAGCACGGTATCAATTGCGCCTGCCATTGACAGTCTTGTCTTCTGCAGGCCTTTATTTATTTTAGAAAAAATACCCATTGTTTATCTCCGAGTAATAAAATTTATTTATCCTGAGGGTCTACGCTGATGCCAAGGTCAGTAAGCTGAACACCGTCAACAGGTGCGGGACACTCTGTCATAGGCTCTGTTGCGTTCTGTACCTTCGGGAATGCGATAACGTCACGAAGGCTGTCACAGCCGAGCATCTGCATAATAAGTCTGTCAAGACCGATACCCATACCACCGTGAGGCGGTGCGCCGTAACGGAATGCATCAAGCAGGTAGCCAAACTTCTCATGTGCCTGCTCGTCTGTAAGACCGAGGAGCGAGAAAATCTGATTCTGAAGCTCGGGGTTTGTAATACGGATTGAGCCTGAAGAAAGCTCGATACCGTTGAGAACAAGGTCATAAGCCTTTGC
>JAEIGA010011129.1_pt1 | contig 13659 bp, 15 predicted proteins | sample 9270691 | NCBI WGS metagenome assembly JAEIGA01 (sample SAMN17057246, study PRJNA624740) | gut metagenome | biome: biome; isolation source: fecal sample | host: Bos grunniens | place: China: Xizang | collected 2019
ATCGCCCCAAAGACATATCCCACTACAAAAGATACATCGTCAGATGAAAATGAAACGCTTTCGCGAATCAAACTGCCTACATACATAAGCGCCAATGCAATAACGGAGCCCGCCAGAACGCACAGCAGAGAAAACACATATTTTTCTAAAACATATAATTTTCTCGTAATCGGCAAGGTAAATAAAAAAGCGTATCCATTATTAAAATAGTCATAACTAAGTGTCGAAATCCCAAACATAGCAAACAACATCACCGAATACGAAATGATAAACACCGAATCATTTCCAGAAAAAAGCATAAAAAGCGAAATTGCAACAACTACGAGAATATAGTTTGACTGATTTTTCAAAAGCGCCAAATCTTTTAATAACAATCCCTTCATACGTTTTCCCCTCGAATCATCAATAAAATCATACCATCGATATTTCCCTTTTCGATAATCACATCTGGATAGTTTTCCATATAAAACTTACGCTCTCCTGTCAAACAAAGGTAACCGAGTTCCTCTTTTTTCACTTTCAGAATGTGTGATTTATCTAGTGTCTGGTATTGTTCTGGTGTAACTTTCAAGATTCCATAAGAATCTAACAACACATCCGTTTCTTCATGCATAATCACTTTTCCATCGTGAATCATATAAAAATCATCACACAAGCTTTCTAAATCACTGGAAATATGAGAACTTATCAAAATGGAGCGCTCTCCTCCATTCATATACCCTTGTAAAATTTCTAAAAATTCATCTCGTACCACCACATCCAAGCCAGAAGTTGGTTCGTCTAAAATCAAGAGTTTCGCATTATGGGAAATTGCAATCAATAGTTTCAGTTTTGTCTCCATTCCAGTGGAAAAATCCTTGATTTGTTTATCCATTGGAATCTTGAAACGTTTACATCCTTTTTCGAACATTTCTTTATCAAATTCATGGTAGGCTGCTTTTAAAATCGGCATTAAATCTTTCACATTCATATAACCGCTAAATCCTGAATGTGACAATACCACACCAAACTGTTCGCGGTCTTCTTTTGTGATTTTTTCAATATCTTTTCCAAAAATTTCGATACTTCCAGCGTCCGCACGAATCAATCCCAAAATAGCACGAAACGTGGTACTTTTCCCAGAACCATTCTCACCAATAAGACCTGTGATACGCCCTGGTTTTACCTCCAGGGAGCAATTTAAATGAAAATTTTTATATTCTTTCTCTACATTCACTAAACGCAGCATCCTCTACTCCTCCAAAATCAGCATAAATAATTCGCTTAATTCTTTTTTACTCATTCCAAGACTTCTGCCCTTTCGAATTGCAGTTTCCAAATCATTCTCTACTTCTTTCCTCTTTTCTTCTAGCATCAATTCCTGGCTGGCACAGGAAACGAAACTTCCTTTGCCATGCACCGTCACGATAAATCCCTGTTCTTCCAAGGCATCGTAAGATTTTTTGACAGTCAGCGCACTGACACGAAGGTCCTTTGCTAGTGTTCTCACCGAAGGAAGTGCCTGACCTTCTTTTAAAGAACCAGAAACAATCGATGCTTTGATTTGATTGACAATCTGCTCATAAATAGGCTGCATGGATGAATTATTGATTAATATTGTCATATATATCATCCTTTCTTAGTAAACAGTATATAACAGTATATAACTCTTGTCAATAAAAAGTGTGCTGCGCATCGGAGCATTTTATTTCTTTCTCCAAATACGAGATTCGTATGCACCAAGCAAAACGTTCGAAAAATCACCAAAAACAAGTTCATAATTCGAAGGTACAGAATACGCCTTCGCATTTGTTTTTCCAAGATTGCAATCTACAATATATTCACAATTTCCAAGACTTCTACTATATACAAATCGATTTTTCTTCTTATTTAATACTTTGAAATCACCATACACCAATGTCTTATCAGCCTTACGCATCTGAATCAGTATCTGGTAAACCTTTGTGATTTCCTCATTTGCCTGTTGATTTTCCTGTATACTATAATTACCTGGAAGTTCATTCCAAGGAAGTAAAATTCTGGTATGTTCTCTTGTTCCTGAAAGAATCACTTGGAAAGCTTCTTCTGGCGACATTTTCTGCAACAGTTCCTGATAATATCCCTTTGCCTCTACGTCTGTAATCTGCTCCATCGAAGTAAATTTATAATTTACAAGCCCCATCTCATCTCCCTGAAAGACAAAAGGAGTCCCTTTCAATGTAAACTGAAGCACTGCTAAAAGAGTGGCTATCTGCTGATGATAGGTACTATCTTCTGTAACTTTACTTACCATACGTGGATTGTCATGGTTGTTGTAAAACAGGGACATCCAGCAATGATTTCCATAGTTTTCCATCCAATCAATAAAGTAATCTCTCAGATAATTTAAATCATATTCATAATCCTGGAATCGAATATGCCCTGGTGTTTCCAGATGATCAAAGGAAAAGACCATATCTAATTCTTTTCTCTCCTCTCCCGTAATCAACTGACACATTTTCATGCCAAGTCCAGGTGTCTCTCCTACCGAAAATGCCCCATGTGGTTCAAATGCTTTTTCTCTGATTTCTTTTAAATATTTATGGAGATTTTCGCCATAATAATAATGTTCAATTCCTGGATAGTTCATCAACGAACCAATAACTTCATTTCCATTTGGCAGACCTTCTGGTTTCGAAATATAATTGATAACGTCCATACGGAAGCCATCTACTCCTTTTTCTAACCACCAGTTAATCATCTTTATCACATCTTCACGCACATTCGGATTATCCCAGTTTAAATCCATCTGTTTTTTCGAAAACAGATGCAGTGCCCATGCTTCCTGTTGTGGATAATAATTCCAAGCAGGTCCTGAGAAAAAAGAGGTCCAGTTATTTGGCAGTTCTTTCTCGTTACGGAAGAAATAATAATCTCGATATTTCGAATCAGGTTCCTGTAATGCCCTCTGAAACCATTCATGCTCATCGGAAGTATGATTTACTACCAAGTCCATAATCAGTCTCATTCCACGCGCATGAACCTTGCTTAAAAGATCATCAAAATCTTCCATCGTGCCAAATTCGGTCATGATTTTATGATAATCACGAATATCATACCCATTGTCATCATTTGGGGAATCATAAATTGGAGATAGCCACAAAGCTGTCACACCGAGATTTTGTAAATAATCCAATTTATCGATGATACCTCGCAAATCTCCAATTCCATCGTGGTTGGAATCCGCAAAGCTTCTTGGATAAATCTGATAAAATACTGCTTCTTTCCACCAAGTAGGAGTAATCTTACCTTTACCATCTGCTGGTACATCTGGCTCGCTATTTATCAAACGAAGTAAGGATTCAAAAAAACTAGGGTCTAACTTCTTCTTTAATAAATTTGCAACAAAGGAAAGTTTAATATTAGATACCAACGGATTCGTAAGAAGTTTTTCAGAAATCCCTAACTGCATCAGCACTTTAAAAAGTGCATCGTGCCCAACTGGAGACTCATAGATTTCACCGATTTTACTATTTAAGGTCAATTTATTTTTCTTTTCACTCATAATTTCCTCCACACTGTCTGTATCGATTTCTCGTATATTTATTAGTTTACTAAACTATAGACCGAAATACAAGAAGAAACCAAGCACCTTCCAATGCTTGGTTTCCAATCGTATCTCTTTTTCAATTATAGTGGAACAGATTGCTCATCTAATACAATGGTAAAAGGTCCATCATTGGTAAGTGAAACTTTCATATCAGCACCAAAGATTCCCTTTTCAACAACTGCAACTTCTTTTTTGGCCTGTTCAATCATATATTCATACAATTCATTTGCCATATCAGGCGCTCCAGCCTCGATAAAACTTGGGCGATTTCCCTTACGGCAGTTCGCATATAAGGTAAACTGAGAAATCATCAACAGTTCACCACCAACATCTTTCAATGAAAGATTGGTCTTTCCATTCTCATCCTGGAAAATACGCAAACCAATCATTTTCTTCAAAAACTTGTCCGCAATCTGCTTTGTATCTGTAGCTCCGATTCCAATCAAGACCAGATACCCATTTCCAATCTGTCCTACGATGGCTCCGTCAACGCTTACCGAAGCACTGCTGACACGCTGTATTACTAACTTCATGTTTCATTCTCCTTGTTGCCCGACAGATGCGAAACATTATTTTTCTTCTTCGCTCTGTTTGTTTTCCTCTTTTTTGTGAACTAAATGCTCTTTGGATAAAATATTTTCAATCTTCAAAGGAAGCATTTTTTTATTCTTTCTGTAACTACTAAACGCAACATCTGCAGTTGCTTTCTGGTTGTTGCTAACAGGTTCTAAGGTTTCTGCATCTAAGTGGTCCATATTTTTGTAAAACTCCACATCCGTAGGAAGATTTTTCTTATCTAAGCGACGTCTCACTGCATTTGCAAAGATTGTGCAGATAATCGCACATACTGGTACACCAATGAACATACCAAACACGCCAAACAAACCGCCACCTACAAGAATCGCAACAATTACCATGAAGCTAGACAATCCCGTAGAGTCTCCTAAAATAAAAGGTCCTAAGAAGTTTCCATCAAACTGCTGCAATGCAAAAATGAATAAAATAAAATACAAACACTGCATTGGGTTTACCATCAAAATCAAGATTGCACTTGGAATCGCTCCGATAAATGGTCCAAAAAATGGAATTACGTTGGTAATACCAACAAAAACGCTAATCAGCAAAGCATATGGGAAATTCAACCAAGTAGCTCCGATATAACACATAATACCAATAATCAAAGAATCCAAAAGCTTACCAATGATAAATCCACCAAAGGTATTGTTGATGTACTGTAAGTCACGAATAATGTTATTTGTTGTTTTTGGTTCAAACAAGCAGTACAACAGTTTCTTTCCATTCGCAAGATACTTCTCTTTGCCAAACATCAAATAAATGGAAATCATAATACCAACCAAAAAGTCTTTCAAAAAAGTTACAATAGAAAATACACTCGTTGCAATATTGTTCAACTGTGGTAAAAAGTCTGTAGAAAGCCATGTTACCACTTTTTCCAGCACGTTTGAAAACATTCCAGAAAAGGTGTCTTCTAATTCAGGATAATATTTGAAAAAGTTTGACGCCCATACTTCAATATTGATGACATAACGATCAAAACTATTTACAATATTCATGATACTGTTTGTTAACTCTGGAATCATAATGGAAAGTAATCCATAAATCGCCAAAATAAACAAAATAATGACAAAAAATACGCAAAACAGTCGAATGATATTTCGAACTCTTTTCTTTGGCTGCCAGGAAAAGCGATCACAAATCGGATAAATTATTTTTTTCTCCATAAAGCGAACCAATGGCCACAACAAATAAGAAATGGCAGCTGCATAGATAACTGGGGATAAGATGGTATATGCTTTTTTCAATCCTCGCAATAAGGTATCCATGTGAAAAATACTAAAATAAAACAGGATACTTGCAGCAATGACAAGGAAAACGGTTACTCCCCATTGAAAATATTTGGTCTTAAACAATTGTTTCATAAGTTCCTCCGCACTCTTTATTTTCAAGTTTTTTCATTATAGCACACAAGTTCAGATTCTGCTATATTTTTTGTAAATCTTAGTTTATTTTTTGCTTTTCTTATTATATAATGAAGCATATCGTTTTGAGCATCTTACCGTAGTATTAAAGGAGAAAAAGCATGAAACTACAACAATTAATGAGTTTTGTACGAAGAGCAATTGACGATTATGAGATGATTGAAGAAGGTGACCGTATTGCCGTTGGAATTTCTGGCGGTAAAGATAGTCTTACTTTATTATATGCACTGCATGGTTTGAAACGTTTTTATCCAAAGCGTTTTGAATTGGAAGCTGTTACCGTAGATTTGGGAAATCCTGGATTTGACACAGAACCACTTCGCAAATTGTGTGAATCGATGGAGATTCCATACACCGTAGTAAAAACGGATATCGCACAGATTATTTTTGAAGAAAGAAAAGAATCCAACCCTTGTTCTCTGTGTGCAAAGATGAGAAAAGGTGCATTAAACGAAGCAGTCAAAGGATTAGGCTGTAACAAAGTAGCTTATGCACACCACAAAGACGATATCGTAGAAACCATGTTGCTGTCTTTGATTTTTGAGGGAAGATTCCACTCTTTTTCACCAAAAACTTATTTAGACCGCATGGATTTGACCGTAATCCGCCCTATGATGTATGTCGGAGAAGCAGATGTAAAGGGATTTCAGAATAAATACGATTTGCCAGTCGTAAAAAGTGCCTGCCCAGCAGACGGCTACACCAAACGTGAATACGCTAAAAATCTCGTTCGTCAGTTAAATTTAGAGCATCCTGGTGCCAAAGAACGAATGTTTTCTGCAATTACAAACGGAAACATCAGTGGATGGCCTGAAAAAAAAGAAGGTAAAAAATAATTTCATTAACGTCAAAAAACTCACACAGGATTTATTCCCATGTGAGTTTTTTAATTCTATACGCTAATACTGATATTCTGGGTCAATTGTAAAGATTTCTTTTTTGCTTTCGCGTTCTTTTAACAAAATCGCCTGTTTCAAGAATTGCACCGAACCATCAATTCCAAACTTACCACTGTCGATACATAAATCATATCCATTCGCATCTCCCCAGCGTTTGCTTGTATAATAGTTATAATAGCTTGCTCTTCTCTTATCCGATTTAAGAATCTTCTCTTTTGCTTTTGCATCGGTCAAATCATACAACGCTGCAATTCTACGGATTCTTGTCTGAAGGTCTGCATGAATAAATACACTAATACAATTATCAAACTCTGCCAATGCGTAATCCGCACAACGCCCAATCATTACACAAGGACCTTCTGAGGCAATCTTTTTAATCGTTTCAAACTGTGCCAAAAATACTTTCTGATTGATTGGCATATCCGAAAACGCAGCAGATGAATAACCAAAAGAATATGTATCCATAACCAAAGAATACAAAAAACTGTTGGTAGGTTTTTCGTCGTGATTTTCAAAAAGCTCCTGACAAATTCCGCTTTCTTTTGCTGCACGATCTAATAATTCCTTATCGTAACACGCAACTCCTAATTCTTTGGCAAGAGCACGTCCTATTTGTCTTCCAGCACTTCCGTATTGTCTTCCAATCGTAATTATCGTGTTCGTAGTCATAACCAAACCTCCCGAAATGTTCTACTCTAATTATAAAATAATTTTTCAAAATTGTATAGCAAATTTTTTTAAATCATTTTAATTTTCTGAGCAAATCTTCAAAATATTCTGGAAGTGGTGCTGAAAACTCTACATACTGCCCTGTACTTGGATGTTCAAATCCCAAAATCATAGCATGCAAACACTGTCCTTCTAGCTTAAATGGACATTTTGCAGGACCATACAACGCATCTCCAAGTAATGGATGCCCAATGCTTGTCATATGCACACGAATCTGATGAGTACGCCCTGTTTCAAGCTGACATTCCACATACGTATAATTTCCAAAACGTTCCAAAACAGTATAATGGGTTACTGCAGGCTTTCCATTCTTGTAGTTGATTGCCATTTTCTTACGGTCTATCGGATGACGCCCGATATCCCCTGTAATCGTTCCCTTATCTTCCTTCAGATTGCCATGCACAATCGCACGATATCTTCTTGTAATAGAATGTACCTTCAACTGCTCTGCCAAATGCTGATGAGAACTATCATTTTTGCAGATGACAATCGCTCCTGTCGTATCCATATCAATACGATGTACAATACCTGGTCTTAATACCCCGTTAATGCCTGATAAGTTATCCTTACAATGAAACATCACTGCATTTACCACTGTATGCGTATAATGACCAGCACTTGGATGCACTACCATCCCTTTTGGTTTGTTGATTACCAAAACGTCATCATCTTCATACAAAATATCCAATGGAATATCTTCTGGTACAATATCTGGCTCGGTAAGTTCTGGCACAAGCACACTAATCTGGTCATTTAACTGTACCTTGTAATTTGCCTTTACTTCTTTTCCATTTGCAAAGACCTGCTGGTCTTTGATTAGTTTCTGAATATAGGAACGGGACTGGTTTTCTATTTTATCTGCAAGAAACTTATCGATACGGCTTCCCTGCTCTCCCATTGCTACTTCAAAGAATAATTCATCGATTTTATCTTCTAATCTATCCTCTAATCTGTCTTCGATTCGGTCTTCCATTGTCATCTCCCCTGTTTACTCACATTTTTTCTGTGCGTTTACATCTGCTTTTTTGAAAGATAAGAAAGCAAATTCTTCATCTTTGTAGACAAAAAGAGTACAAAACACCAATAAGAAGAAAGAAGCTACGACATAAATATCAGCTACATTAAAGATAGGAAAATCAATCAAACTAAAATAGAAGAAATCTACCACATATTGCAGACGCACTCTATCGATGAAATTTCCCAAAGCTCCTGAAGTTAAAAGCACTGCCAAAAAATGCAGAAGGAAAAATCGTTTCGTTCTTGGAATCTTAAAATAAATCACAACAACTGCTGCTAAGTACGCTACTGTCAACAAAATAAAAAACCACTGTTGATTTTGCATCATGCCAAACGCGGCTCCTCTATTTTCTAAATATTGAAGTTCAAACACGCCAGAAATCAATTCTATGCTTTTTTGACCTTTCAAATGAAGCACTGCCAAATACTTTGTCCACTGGTCAAAAACGGTCAGCAAAAAGATTCCCAACAATCCTCCTACTCCATAGAGAAGTCCCGAATTTTTTTTATTCTCCATCGATTAAATCTCCATTGATAAAGTTGATGGCTTCTAACATTTCTTCATCTGTAACCGTCGTATCGATGAACGCATGACCAATTTCATCTAAAAGAACAAATTTAATCGTTCCGTTTACCATTTTCTTGTCGGATTTTGTTGCAGCCAGAATATCTTCGGATTTTAAACCATCTACGAACATAGGAAGGTCAAATGCAAGATTCATATCACGAATTTCATAAAATTCTTCTACGGACAGAATTTCGCGCTTGTATGCAATATGACCTGCTGCAATTGTTCCAAGAGCAACACAATGACCATGAGGGAACTGGAAATCAGATAATTTCTCAATGGCATGACCAATCGTATGTCCCAGATTTAAGATGGCGCGTTCGCCCTGTTCTGTTGGGTCGCTTTCTACCACACTTGCTTTGATTTCACAACACTTGCGAACCATTTTAGAAAGTACTGGTAAAATATGTTCGCCAATTTCGTCCATATGATTGATGGTCCATTCGTAAAATTCTCCGTCACGAATCAATGCCGTTTTTAACACTTCTCCCATACCACTTGCAAACTGTAAATCTGGAAGTGTTTTTAAGGTATTCATGTTCATATACACAAGGCGTGGCTGATAAAATGCTCCTACCATGTTTTTATACTGTTCAAAATCCACACCTGTTTTTCCACCAACACTGCTGTCTACCTGTGCCAGTAAAGTAGTTGGAAGCTGAACAAAATCAATACCACGAAGATAAGTTGCTGCCGCATAACCAGTCAAATCTCCAGTCACACCACCACCTAAGGCAACTAAAAGGTCATTTCTTCCATATTTCTTTTCAATTAAAAACGCATATAATTCTTTTACGGTATCTAATGTTTTAGATGCTTCTCCCGCTGTAAAAACAAATACATCTACCTGTGCCAGTGCAGAAAGTACCGTCTTTACCTCTTCAGAATACAATGGTGCTACATTGCTGTCTGTCACGATACAAATTTTTCCATAGTTAGAAGACAGTGATTTGATAGCATCCGCAAGACGTGCAAAATTTTCTTCCCACATAATTGTGTAGTCAAATCCACCCTCTAAACTTCCGTTCAAACCAGCCTCGCGGTGTAATCTTAATTGTTTTGTCATAACGTAAAACTCCTTTAATAAAAAAATATTTATATTATGAAACTATATAAAAAAGAGCATCCCATAAAAATTAAAAGATACTCTTTTTACACATTCATTTTTATCGTTTGTATGAAACAGACCTAGAAACCATTTCTAACAGAAGAAATGTCAAAAGAACTACTGATCATTTCCTGAAAATCACCAGAAAGATCTACACTAGAAGGTGTTAAAATAAAGATATAGTTAGAAATCTTCTGTAATTTTCCTTTTAACGAATAACATGCCCCTGAAGCAAAATCAACAATACGCTGTGCAAGTTCCATGTCAATACCTTCTAAGTTTAATACTACTGTACAATTCTTCATTAAAGTATCTGCAATTTCTCGTGTACCATCCATAGAGGTTGGTTTTAATACACAAACTTCCATATTCGATACGCCTCCTGTTTTCTTATTTCTCATCGGTGTAATTTTAGAAGAAGCTGCCTGCTTGTCGGTTTTTACCGTTCCATAACTCTTAGACTGTTTTTTCTCTGCTTTTTTATCCGCTTTTTTCTCTTCTTCCATATAGTCTAAGTCATCATCTAAGTCGTCGAAATCTTCCTCAAACTTTCTAGAAAAACGACGTCTTGGTCTTTCCTCTTCTTCTTCAAAATCATCTTCATCATCAAAAAATTCTTCTTCGTCTTCAAAATCATCTGTAACACGAATAGAACCTAAAAATTTATCAAGAACACGCATATGAAATCTCCTATCTTAAACTAACTCTTAAACTAACTCTTAAACTAACTCTTAAATATACTTACCCATTGTTCGCCAGAGAATAATCTCGCTCACCAAAGATACCTGTTCCGACACGTACCATGGTTGCCCCTTCTTCTACCGCTACCTGATAATCATTGGTCATACCCATACTAAGAGTATCCATACTGACATTATTCATGTTTTTTGCTTTGATGTCAACACTTAATTGCTTTAATTTGCGAAAAACAACTCGGTTTTCTTCTGGGTCTGAAACGTATGGTGCAATGGTCATCAACCCTTTAATCTGAATGTTTGGAAGTTTTGAGATTTCTTCTACCAAAGGCAGGGTCTCTTCTAAAGAAACTCCAAACTTTGTATCTTCCTGTGCTACATTCACTTCAATTAAAATAGAAGCCGTACAGTTTTGTTTTTGCGCTTCCTGACTAATTGTTTCTGCAAGTCTCATGGAATCTACGGAATGAATCAAAGCTACTTTATCTACAATATATTTCACCTTATTTCTCTGTAAATGTCCAATCAGATGCCAAGACAAATTCTTTGGTAATTCTTCATATTTGGAACATAATTCCTGTACTTTATTTTCTCCAAAAACCGTCTGACCTGCATCCATCGCTTCACAAATCATGGAAACAGGTTTTGTCTTGCTTACTGCAATCAAGGTTACTTCTTCTGGATTTCTTCCGCTTTTTAAACAAGCCTCTAAAATTTCTTTCTGAACATATTGCAACTGTTCTGCAATCATAATCCTTCTCCTTTAAAAACTAAAAAACTTTCGTAATCATTAATCATATAAAATATCGTCTTCTTTTACAGAATTTCCATTTCGAACAATATAATCAAACTGAGCAATTCCGTAATTTGTACCAATCTCTACGATACAGTATTCGTCATTTTCATCGATTATTACAATCTGACGGAACACCGCATAGCCTTTGTTGATACAGTACACTCCCTTGAGTGCCTTCGTCTCTCCAATCGTATAGGTCGCCTGAGAATCTGGTTTTAAAAGTACATCGCCCTCTTTAAAGGTTTTTTGGTCTACATAGTAGTAGAGTTCATCCTGCTGATACAAGGTCGCGCGAACAAACGTAATGTCTTTCTCACCCGAATCTTCCTTCGTCTCTGTAATCACATGAAAACCTGCTTTTTTGTCTTCTCCCTCATAAACCACAAAATCCTTTGGAATAATGAAAAAGTCTTTCGTTACAATCGATGACAATGGAATCTTCAAACCGCTTTTTAAGTTTGTTACTAATTCTACATCTAAAAATCGGTCATTGGCATAACGAACCATTCCTGTTGTAAAGGAAACCTTCACATAGTACAATCCATCTTTTCCTGTCAAAATGGTATATTTCCCAACTTGGGTCGCATCGTCTTTTAAAAATTTTACACGAATGGTTTTTCGTTCTGCAATCTGAACGATTTGTTCTTTTGTAACAGGAATCAAAATAGACCAGGCTTCGTCTGTGACAATCTTATACACACTATCTCCCGCAGACACTTTCCCATCGACTCTAAGATTCTTAAAATCATAATTCTTCTTGTCAAACCAGTTTTTATTCAACTCCTGCATGTTCAAATCTTCATATCCATCCATAGAATAAGAAATAATCCCATCCATTGGAGCAGTGTACACCGTAGCACCACTTAAAGTCAAAGAAGCATTCGTATCTGTCCCAATCTGTGTGTATTGCTGAATGATACCTTCTAATTCATATTTGTAAGTATATGTATCATTAAATTCGAACTTGTTGTAGCTAGAAGAAAAACTAGCCAGGGAAGAACGAATTCTAGAGTAATCAATTTCTGCATTGACATTTTCTTCTACGGAACTTGGATTCTCACCCAAAGTATATACAATACCATCCTGTGCCACTCTTGCATTTGCACGAGCATAATAGGTAATATAACCAGAGGAACTTGTAGAAATGACACTTTCCTCTCGAATCGCCAAAGCGGTATAGGTCTGATTTTGTGCTAAAGGTCCCGCTGTCACCATATAAGACTCAATATGGTCTGCTGTAATATATAAAATAATCGAAATAATCATGTAAATAAATATCAAACCAAAAATAAAGGTTCCGATATTGAATGGTATTTTTTCTCCAATTTGTTGGAATACTTGTTTTAATGTAGGCTCATTTTTTCGTGCCAAAATAATCACATCCTTTTTTAAACTGAATAGTTACATATTAACACTCTCTTCCTCTTTGTACAAGCCCAAAAATTAAATGTATGATTTTATTTATTTGGGAAATGATAGGAAGGAATAGAAAAATAGGAGGTTTCTTATATGAAAGCATTGGACTTTTCTGCTTTAATTATCAGTATCATTGGGACACTAAACTGGGGACTCATTGGTCTGTTTCGTTTTGATTTGGTAGCATTTTTATTCGGCGATATGAGCTGGTTATCAAGAATCGTTTATATTTTAGTAGCCTTAGCTGGTTTATACCTATGTACATTTTTTACCAGATTAGACTCTAATCTTGAAAGCTAATACCTACAGCTAAAAGCAAAGGAGGCTATCACACGGAAAGCCCCCTTTGTTTTTAAAGATTTTCTGAACTTTTTTGAAGTTTTGTAAAATGTTTCTCAAAGATTTTTATAAAGCAAGAATAATATTACTCTGGAATGGTTCAGGTATTTCTTCTTTGTCTAAGGATACGCTGAGAACAAAATTAACATTAAATGTTTTAGAAATATTTTCTAACTGTTCTAATGTACCTGTCACGTCTTTACCTTCTAACTGAGCATTTTTTAAAAAGCTATCCAAATACATTTCCTGTAAATCGTGGTCCTGAGAAATAACACCACAAATAAAACCAACAAATGTATCTGAATTGTTAATTGGATATGTAGATACATCAATCAGACGAACTTTATTGTTTAATTCAAACATATGCTTATTGCTCTTGTCTAAATATACAATACTTCCATCCGCTTCCTTGATCGCTGCGTTTACTTTATCCAGAAGATATTTTGTTTTTCCTTTACCTTTTTTTCCGACAATTAATTGAACCATAGCAGTTTCCTCCTTCGACTTTTTATTATTTTGACCAA
>JAEIGA010011130.1_pt1 | contig 13659 bp, 10 predicted proteins | sample 9270691 | NCBI WGS metagenome assembly JAEIGA01 (sample SAMN17057246, study PRJNA624740) | gut metagenome | biome: biome; isolation source: fecal sample | host: Bos grunniens | place: China: Xizang | collected 2019
AAACTTACACACTATATTTGTCAAAGTTAAACTGACAAGGTTACAGAAAAATGTAGCCAAAATTTCTTATCATACTAATCAAACTTACGGAGATGATAACTATGGCTCAAAATGAAAAAATATTAAAAGTTGCAGAAGCCCTTTCTCAAAGAGAAATCGGGCAAGGAATTGCAAGAATTGATCCTAATATAATGAGCGAATTGGGATTGAACGAAAGAGATATAATTGAAATTAACGGTTCTAAAAAAACAGCAGCTATAGTACTTCCTTCACAAACTGACATAGGACTAGGAGTTATAAGAATTGACGGACTGGTTCGTAAGAACTCCGGTGCTTCAATAGGTGGTGAAGTAACAGTCAAAAAAGCTAAAGCTGTTGAAGCCAAAAAAGTAGTTTTAGCACCAACTGAAGATAATATTCGTGTACAAGGAGATGTACGTAGTTTATTCATGGGTAAAGTAATGATGAAAGGAGACATAATTGGATCCCAAATCAGAGCCCCAAGGCCAAATACAGGATTTAACAGCCTGTTCGATGAATTAATGGACTTTACCCCTGCAATGAGAGAAATAAGATTTGCAGTATTGTCAACCCAACCTGGCGGAATTACCGTTGTCGGACCAAATACTGAAGTGGAACTTCATGAATCCCCGGCAGACGTAAGCAAACTCGAAGGTGTAACAAACCTTGTGGATGTAAGCTACGAGGATGTGGGAGGTCTTAAAGAAGAAGTCAAAAAAGTCAGAGAAATGATTGAAATTCCTCTTAAAAGACCAGAACTATTCGAAAAATTAGGAATCGCACCTCCAAAAGGAGTATTGATGCACGGCCCTCCAGGAACAGGTAAAACATTACTGGCTAAAGCAGTAGCCAGCGAAAGTGATGCCCATTTCATACTAATCAACGGACCAGAAATCATGAGCAAATATGTGGGCGGATCCGAAGAGAACCTAAGAGAATACTTTGAAGAAGCAGAAGCAAATTCTCCATCAATCATATTTATTGATGAATTGGATGCAATTGCTCCAAAAAGAGAAGATACTAACGGTGAAGCTGAAAGAAGAACTGTTGCACAACTTCTAACATTAATGGATGGCCTCAAATCAAGAGGACAAGTCGTTGTAATCGGTGCAACAAACAGGCCGGATTCACTTGATCCTGCACTCAGAAGACCTGGAAGATTCGACCGTGAAATAGAAATCGGCGTGCCTGATGCTGATGAAAGACAGCAAATATTGGAAATCCACACAAGAAACATGCCTGTGGACGAAGATGTTGATTTAGATAAGCTTGCAACTACAACCCATGGATTTGTAGGGGCAGACTTAGAATCATTATGTAAAGAGGCCGCAATGAGAGTAGTCAGAAGAATACTCCCGGAAATCAAAAACGATGATGAAGAGATTCCTGAAGAAGTTCTCAAAAAAATCATTGTAACCAAAGATGACTTTAAATCCGCATTAAAAGAAATTCAGCCTTCCGCACTTAGAGAAGTTCTTGTACAAGTTCCAGATGTAAGCTGGGAAGATGTTGGTGGACTCGATGAAGCCAAACAGGAACTGAAAGAAGCAGTAGAATGGCCATTAAAATATCCTGAAAACTTCCAGAAACTAGGCGTAAAACCTCCAAAAGGAATCTTGCTCTATGGAATCCCTGGAACAGGTAAAACATTGCTTGCAAAAGCTGTAGCCAGCGAAAGTGAAGCAAACTTCATTTCAGTTAAAGGTCCCGAACTTCTATCCAAATGGGTTGGAGAATCTGAAAAAGGAGTGAGGGAAGTCTTTAGAAAAGCAAAACAAACTGCTCCAACCGTAATATTCTTCGATGAAATCGATTCAATAGCCAGTACAAGAAGCGGAAATGACACTGACAGTGGAGTTACAAAAAGAGTGGTAAATCAATTATTAACTGAAATGGATGGTTTAGAAGAGCTTGAAGATGTATCAATCATTGCGGCAACCAACAGACCGGACATTATTGATCCTGGTTTAATGAGGCCCGGAAGATTCGACAGACACATTAAAGTTGATACTCCATCCGAAGAAGCTAGAATTGCAATATTTGAAGTTCATACTAAAAATATGCCGCTAGCAGATGATGTTAACCTTAAAAAATTAGCAAAAGCAACCGAAGGATATGTCGGTGCAGATATCGAAGCAGTATGTCGTGAAGCAGCAATGCTTACATTAAGAAACGACATAGAAGCCTCTGAAATCCCAAATAAATATTTCAAAGAAGCCATAGAAAAAGTAAAACCTGCAAACTATGCAGATGAACAGTTAGTCCAATATATGTAAGGAAGCACCCCACTTCCTTACATCCTCCTATTTTTTAGGCAATATTTCATCATCAGGCCTTATGCTGTAGCAGTAGTACTGTGCCTTGTATTCAATGAATGGAAATATAGGTCTGCCAACACCATACTTAGGATTATATCCGAAAATATTAATGTATTCGGCCAGATCATTACGTTCTCTTTTTAATGCCTTAGTAACTTCAAACAATGCCTTTGTATCGTCAATAGCCCTGTGGAAATTAACCTCATCAATACCATAATAGTGCACGGCATCAATTAATTTATGAGGATATTTTTTTCTGTCCTTGAAAACAGTAACGGTATCCAGCCAATTCAAATTAGCCACAATATCATCCGCTTCTGTTGGATAATGTCTTTTAAGCAAAGAGTGGATAAATGATAAGTCAAACTGAGCATTATGAGCAATCATTAGTGTGTTTGGAGTCAATCTCTCTTTTAAATCCTGAGCAATGATTTTTTCATCAACCCCCTCATTTTCAAGCATCTCCTCAGTAATACCAGTAATTCTAGTAATTCCATAAGGTAACTTTTCATCAATTTTAATGAATTTGTCATATTCCTCAGTTATTTCACCATTTTCAAGTGTGAACATTGCAAGTTCAATAATTTTACAAAAATTACAATTTAAACCTGTAGTTTCTGTGTCAAAAAATATAATCTTAATATAAATGCCCCCTCAATAGAACTATTTGAAGCCAAATAATATTTAAAAATATTGAAAATTTAATAATAGAAACAAAACAATTTAAAAAAATAATAATTAAAATTAGTAAAAAATAAAAATAGAGAGCATATTTTAATTTATCTAAAATATACGAAACATAGATTTGTATAATATATAATTACACTTCACCAATCAATATTTGGCAATTTTGAACCAACAATTAAAATTAATGCAAGCAACCACATACTTTCGGGAATCTTTTTAAATCATAGTGTGTATAATATATATTACATAATGAAATTGGAGGCGATAAAATTAGAAAATTATATCTGTTAGGAATAATTCTAATAATTTTTATAAGTATATCTTGCGTATCTGCAAGCGACAACACAAATACAACACAAAATACGGGTTCTGATATTCCAGTTAACGATATACTCATACCAGGAACATTTGATGATTTGAATATGGACATTCAAAACCTTCATTCCGGAGATGTTTATAACATTACAAAAGATTATAAGTTTGACTCAAAAGGTCAAACAATAATATTGGAGGACCGCATTATTGTAATTAGTCAGGACAATATTGTAATTAATGGAAACGGTTTTACAATTGATGCCGGAGGATCCCAAAACTTTTCGATATTTGAAGTCTTGGGAAACAATGTAACCATCAACAATCTGAAATTTGCAAACAGTGAATCCAGCACCTTTATGGGTCCCGCAATTTTTGACAATTACCGCTACCAAAAGGTTTTAAGTCCTATATGCTGGGAAGGAAATGACGGTACAATAGAAAATTGTAATTTTTATAACAATTGTGGCGTAAATGGAGGGTCAATAAGCTGGACAGGAAACAACGGAAAAATAGACAACTGTCAGTTTATCAACAGTACCGCAAGAGGAGTAGGTGGCGCATTATACATTGGCGGAGCAAATAATACTATATCCAATTGCGTATTGATTAATTCCACTTCACAATTATCCGGAGAAGCAGTATATATAGACCGCAATCGTAAAAACATCACATTTACAAATTTTACATGTCCCAACGAACTTCAGATTATTGATGGAGTAGCATTTAATATAGATGTGAATTATCTTTTCTATTCATATAACATTCCTGTGTGGGGTAATATATCTACAGAGAATGGTTATAAATTGAATGTTATTCCTTTAATATACAAATCTATAGTGTGTGGTGGTGTAAATAATATTAGTGATGATTTTAATTATTTTGCCCAATATTTTAATGAAAGCGGTGAGTTCATTTTGAATTTTGCTGCATATGAGGAAATATCTGATTATGTTTATTTGGACAAATATGCCAAAGATATGTTGAACTTTAAAATAGATTGGATTGAATCATTCCATATTGATATACCTTCCCCACCTGTTTTTCACTTTGGTTTTGATTATCTTAAATCAATGTCTTTTTCAAACATAACGGATTTCAATCAGGTTTTTGATTGTGTACTTCATGAAAACTATAAATTCAGCCTTACACAAAATCTCATTGGTTTTGTTCATGATGTCTATGATTATTCTGATATGTCTGCGGTTAAAGGCTGGGATCAATGGTTTGACACAGATAAAGGTGTTGATATCTTTGTTAATAATTTTGAAGTTATTTTTACAGAAAAGATATCTGCCGTATCTGATGTTTGTTGGAGACCAAATATCTCCGATTTTGATTCAATTATTATAATGGGTAACGGTTCAACAATTGATGGTGGTTCCAAAGATGACCATGGTGATAAAAAATGGGTTGAAATGGGTGGTGATCCTTATACCATATTTACGGCTTATGATTTGACTGTTAAAAACTTCAATACTGCGGTTGAATGTTTTGCAGGGCAATGTTATTTCAACAATGTTCGCTTTGATAGCAATCATATGGACTATACATTTGAAAGGGATTGGGGCGCCGCAATTATAAATACTGGTCTTATAATATGTGATAACTGTACTTTCGCAAAAAATTATGCAAAAAACGGCGGTGCAATATTTAGCCAAGGACATCTGTTTTTAAACAATTGTACATTCCAGGGAAATACGGCATATGGAAAAGGAGATAATGTCTGTGTAGGTGAAGGAGGACATACATACATTAACGGTAAAAATATCTTGAGTGACACAAGCATTGTCTATATTGCTGAAAGCATATCCATAGGAGAAAGTACTATAATGTGTGTACTTGCTATAGCATTAACAATAACTGCAGCTATTGCTGCGACAGTAGTTAGCGGCAATCCATTTGTAGGAGCAGCTGTAGGGGGAGTTGTAGGTACGGTAATGGGTCTTTCCACTGCAGGAATGATTATTTCACAAACTTATGATGCTAATTTTGATAGGACGGACATTTGTCTGTGTGGTGTTATAGTAGGTGCTTCTATAGGCATGGTAAGTGGAATTTATGCATGTCAACTGAGCATATTCGTACCTGCCGGAGCCGGAGCTGTAGTCGGATAAATCATCCATTGAAGAAATAATTATTATTATTTCTTCTATTTTATTAATCAGAAAAAAGGTGAAAATATGGGAAAAAATGATGAAATGTGGGTACATATAATAGGAATTATCTTTTCTGGGGACGAAAAAACAGACGATATTGAAAATGAAGTATCATGACATATCGCCTGCAAATGAATTGGAAAATGGAATATGCACAATTTTAATGAATATGACTTTTTGGAAAGTTTCAAAAATGACCATATCCTTTAAAAGTTTTGTGCAATTCCCCAATATTTAATTACTATCACCATTAATGAAAATTTTTTTAATTTTACCAATCCTTTCTGAAATAATGTATGGATTATGCGGATATTTGTTAGAATCCTAACCCAAAATGAATGGATTCTATGACACAGTTATTTTCAAGATTTTCAATTTCAAGCCAATTGTAATTTTGGCAAAAAACAGAAACTTACTTGAAATTAACCGGGATGAATTAAAGATTCCCATAACTGCTGAAATTAATATCACAACACTTAATTTTTCATATTCCTGTAAGCAGCATAGCCATATTCACCGCAGGTGCAGAAACCCCTGCAGCATAATTCTTTGGCATACTTATTATATGATGAAATACCAACAATATAATAGTAGTTAGAACCATATTAAAATTAATAGCTATTGCAATACTTTTAAAAAAAATGCAGATGATTCAAAAGCAATCTGAAGGTGAAAATATGGAAGACAGACATGTTATAGAAGCACTTGGAAAAACTGAAGTAGTAATAGAAAATGGTGAAGTAGTATCCGTTGGAGAGCCATTGGTTGAATACTGTCCGATTTTTGATAAAATTGACAATGCAAAAGAGCTCAATAAAGATTTTATCAAATGGAATATAGAAAAAAGAATTCGTGAATTCGGCATGTGTACAGCCGAAAGAGTTGTTAAAATGCCTGACATGATGTCATTTGGTATTTCTGAAATTTTAAAAACCAACAAGGAACTTGGTTTGATTGACTGTGTTGTCGGCGTTTGTGAAGGTGTTGGAACATTATTAATAACCGATCCGGAAATCATCCAGGGTGTTGGAGGCAGGGTTTCAGGACTGGTCAGTACTACACCAATTCCAGAAGTTATCGAAAAAGTAGGTGTGGAAAATGTCATAAATCCCGAAACTGCTGAATTAAATCCAGTAAAAGGATTGGAAATGGCTATTGAAAAAGGCTTTAAAGATATTGCAATTACAATTTTGCCTTCAAAAGAGATTGCTGAACTTCGCGAATATCCTCTTCCGGAAGACGTTAATATTTATCTTTTTGTAGCACACACCACCAATGCAACAGACGATGAAGTTGAAACTGCATTTAAAAATGCCGATGTAATTACAGCCTGTGCATCAGGTAAAGTAAGGGATTATGCCGAAAAGGAAAAAGTATATTATTCAGGTTCAAAAGTACCTATCTTTGCAATTACTCCAAAAGGCAGAGAATTTTTAGATAATAGGCTTGAAAAAATAGGTAAAGCATCAACAATAAATGATTACCCATTAGATTTGGAAAAACACCCAAATCCATTAATTTAAAAATAATTAAATACTTTGATAAAAAAAAAGTTTAGAGGAATTAATTTATTCCTCTTATACACTAATTGTTATTTTGTTTGAAATCATAGCCTGTTCGTATTGGGACGTGATGATGTATTCACCAGCCATTAATCTGATGTTTAATCTTGCTATTCCATTCTCATCAGTTGTTCTTTGATATAAAACACCATTGATGTTGAATGTGATTTGTTTATTGGCCATTGCTTTTCCCTGACCGTCAACCAATTTGGTTTCGAATTTAGATTCGTCCAGATATTTCATGTTCAAATCTTCAGCAGACAACGTAGGCAGTACTGTAATGTTGTATGACATTTGAAGACCAGTCAATGGGTCGATAGCCGTTAGGATGTACTCTCCAGGCATTAAGTTGATGTTCAACTTTGCAGTTCCGTTTTCATTTGTTGTACGGTTGTAGAACACTCCGTTGATGTTCATTGTAATATTAACACCAGCTACAGGATTTCCTGCATCATCAATCAATCCAACATAGAATTGTGAGCCATTTCTGAAGTATTTGACCAAGTTCTCGCCAATCAAGGTAGGTAAAACTTCAATAGTATTTTCAACTGTTGTTCCGTTGAATGTTGTTTTGATTGTGTAATTTCCAGGACCCAAGTTTATAGTCATTTTGGCTATTCCCTCTTCATTACTGGTTCTGTTATATGTTTCACCATTTATTTCAAAGGTCACGATTTCATTATCAGCACAGACGTATGCTTCGAATTGGGTATCATTTTTATAGATTTTTACTAAGTCTTGTGTGTAGATAGCTAAAGCTTTTGTATAGACTTTTAAAGAGACTGTTGCAAAGTTTAATGCTAAATCTATCCATTCATCACCCATATCTATAAATGATACATTTTCCTTGTAGTGTTGTCTTGATTTGGAAAATAATGAAATTGAAGACTTTTTCATTAATGCCGTGAAATTGTCTCCTGTAGTAATTGGAATTTCTGTGGTTAACTTGACCGTATGGTAACCATAAAATGGTGAAATTCCGCTTTGGATATGCACTAACTCATCGTTCACATAGATTTCAAGGGTGTAGTTTTCGTCTGCTTCAAAGTAGGTTCCAACTGCACTTATTAGCTCCGGACCGTATGATGCTTCATAAGTATTTTTATAACGCAATATGTTTCCATCTTTTGTTACTATATCCCGATGCCCTCCTAAATCCGTCTGGTAATTTGTCGTGTAATTTTCTGTATTCTCAATTAGGTATCCTATTGCAATGGTACCGTTTAAAAGACTTGGGTCATAGTAAGAAAGATATAAGAATCCCTTGTCTCCCATTTCAGTTCCATGACTATTCTTTACAATGAACGCACCATCTCCAGGAGGTGTCATTACAAAGTTTTCCTTTGGATAATTATCATCCCAACCAACAATACTTACCATGTGGTCTGTGTAGTTATATTCAGTTTGATAGCATGCTCCATTTTCTTTATTATAAATGGTATCATCCATATTGTCATAGTAAAATCCTGCTGCTACCGATCCGCATCTCATTATTGCCCTTTTAAGCTCATCATTATCAGTGAAATTTTTACGGGAACCTATGAAAATCGCATCAAAGATGTGAATTTTTTCATTACCAAAAATTAATGGAGATAATTTTCCTAATTCATCATAGATATCATATTCACTAGGCATTACTCCAAACCATGAGAGAATATATTCTAATCCTTGTTCTTTAATAACTCCCCCTTCCGTTGCATCTTTTATGCCATATTTTGAGTATTTCAGCATACTGTCTTGCATGTTGTTTTCTGAAAAGTCATATTCAATGCCAGTTGCTTTTAATAATGCTGATTCTAAGGCACCGCAATTACCGAATGTCCAACAGGATCCCATAGTGCCTTGATCTTTAACAGGACTCACCCATCCCCAATCACGTGAATCATATTTTGATGGAAGTGTCACTACATAAATCGTATTATTGATAAGTGTAATGCTTTTGGCTATTTCATGAACATTGCTTACATAATTAGTATCATTTAGACATAATGTATCATTTCCAATAGTGATATTGGTCATGTTACAGGAGCTGAAAACCGTATGTATTGCTTCACCATTATTTAAAAACTTTGTATCTTTCACATTTAACATTAAACCTGAGTTTTCATCACAATCATATGAATAAATTCCTTGCCTTGAATTGTTTATAAATTCACAGTTTTCAATAGAAGCCGTGTCGATAGTATCAATATAAATAGCTCCCCCACAGGAATCATCATAAAGTAGTTTGTTCCTATAAAAAAGTGTATTGATAATTTTTAAATCTATTGCCTGCGTATGGTAAATTGCTCCACCTGCATAAGTGGCAGCATTATCATAGAATTCGCAGTCTTCTAAAATTAAATATCCACCCAGTATAGCCAATGCACCTCCGAAATTTCCAGTTGAATTAAAGAATCTGGATTTTCTAATATATACTTGTCCAAAATTCACAAAGTCCAAGAATATTGCACCACCATTTTTATAAGATGTTGTATTAATGAAAGTACAATTATCAACTTCAAAGACCCCTATATCTTTAATTCCAATTGCACCACCACTTCCTTGTTCAGCATATAAATTTTTAAAAGTGCAGTCTTGAACTGTGAATTCGGCATGAGATTGATGATATATTGCCGGAGCATATTTTGATGTTGTATTAGTAAATGTTGAATTAATAATGTGGACTGCCGTAAAATCGTAATAGATGCTTCCCGCGTATATACCAGTATTGTTCTCAAAATAACAATCTCTTATTATTTGCGAACCAACATTCCCAAATATTGCTCCTCTCGTTGCATTATTATTTATGCAGGATACTTTATTTAGAGTAATTGAGGAACTGCTATAAATTGCTGCACCATCATAAGAATTTCCATTTATCAATTTAAGATTTAAAATAGTAACATTGTTTCCTGTAATGTTAAAGATTCTGGCATGGCCTCCACCATTTATAGTGTAGCCATTACCGTTTATAGTAAAATCACTTTTTTCTATTAAAATTCCATTTTTGAGACTATTGTCCGTCGTATTGTCGTATACATAGTCTTGTGTTATTTCCATACTATCCCCACTAGCGTCAATTTCATCCTGAAGTGCTGTGAAATTTCCTTCAGCTGAAACCACACCAATTGAAAAAAGCAATACAAACAGTATTAAAAATATTTTAATTTTATTCAAATTTTTACCCCCATATACTATTATTATAATTTATAAAAAATAATATTTAAATATTATATTAAAAAAACCAAAAAATATGAACAATTTGCATTAAATACTTGCAAATGACAAATTAATAGGGAGAATGTAATAACACAAGACATTTTAATACTTTTACTTAGAAAATTGCCATAATCTTCCAAAAAGAAATGTTTTTCATAATATGCATTTCATTTAATGGTCCATTATCCATTATAACCTCCAAAAATAATAAAGTAATATATATTAAAAAATTTATATTTCTAATATACAAATACATTTTTAGAAAGGCATTTGACAAGTATTCGAAATATTTACTTGTCATAAGTATGTGATAATATAAATACTTTGATAAAAATAATTATCATAGCATAAGTTAATTTGAATGAGGGGTATATTGACTCAAAAAAGCGAAGCAATTAAAGGCAACATTACTCAGGAAATGAAAGATGTTGCAGAAAATGAAAACATTGAAGTTGATAAACTGGCTAGACTAATAGCAGATGGAAAAGTTGTTATTCCAAAAAATATCAATAGTCATGCCAAGGCCTGCGGTATTGGTGAAGGCCTTACCACCAAAATCAATGCAAATATAGGATCATCCAGCAAAATTGATGATTTGGATTTGGAAATCAACAAGGCGAAATTGGCTGTTGAATATGGTGCCGATGCAATAATGGATTTGTCAACAGGTTCTGATTTAAAGCTGTTCAGACAGAAGATAATGGATGCAGTTGACGTTATTATCGGTACCGTTCCAATTTATGAAGCGGGTGTCGTTACACTGGCCAAAAACAAGGAAATCGTGGATATGGACCCTGACGATATTTTCAAAGCCATTGAAAATCAGGCACGTGAGGGAGTTGACTTCATGACACTTCACTGCGGAATCACCAAAGATTTAGTTTCCAAACTTGAAAAGCAAAAACGTATGATGGGAATCGTCAGCCGTGGAGGAACATTTATGGCTTCATGGATTAAACATAACGATTTAGAAAATCCATTATACGAAAATTATGATTATCTTTTGGAACTGTCCTACGAATATGACATCACATTGTCATTAGGTGACGGGTTAAGGCCAGGCTGTTTGGCTGATGCAAGCGATATTCCCCAAATTCAGGAATTGGTTAACTTAGGAGGCCTTGTCAAAAGAGCCCAGGATGCAAATGTTCAGGTTATGGTGGAAGGGCCAGGACACATGCCTATGAATCAGATTAAAGCAAATATGGAAATTCAAAAGACAATATGTCATGGAGCACCATTTTATGTTTTAGGACCCCTTGTTACTGATTTGGCTCCGGGTTATGACCACATCACCTCTGCAATAGGCGGAGCAATAGCTGCAAGCAGCGGAGCAAATTTCTTGTGTTATGTAACTCCCGCAGAGCATTTGTCACTTCCTTCACTTGAAGATGTAAAAGAAGGAGTTATTGCATCCAAAATAGCTGCAGAAGCAGCAGATGTTGCAAAAGGGCTACCTCAATCATGGATTAGAGAACGCCAGATGGCAAAGGCTAGAAAAGAATTTGACTGGGAAAAACAGTTTGATTTGGCATTTGATAAGTCAAAGCCAAGACAATATCGTGACAAATGTGAACTTGACGATGATGAAATGTGTGCAATGTGCGGAGAATATTGTGCAGTAAAAATAGCAAAAGGCGATTTCTAATGAAATATCAAGAATTAGTGGATGTATACTCAGCTTTAGAAGCTACAACAAAACGACTGGAAAAAACTGACATTATTGCAGAGTATCTGAAAAAATTGGATGCTGATACCATTGGAAAAGTTGGATTACTTCTCCGCGGAGGAGTTTTTCCGGCATGGAGTTCAGAAGAAATTGGTATCGGAGCAAAACTGGTTGAAAGAGCTGTTGCAGAAGCTGTTGGAACAACACAGGCAAAAGTTGAAGACGCCGTTCGTGATGAAGGAGACATTGGCCTTGCCTGCATTAAACTGTATGCCAACAAGTCACAGATGACATTTTTCTCACAGCCGCTAACCATTAACTTCGTTTTTGACAGTCTGCGCAAGCTATCAAAAATAAGCGGTTCACGCTCCACTAACCGTAAAATTTCCATTATTCTTGAATTGTTGTCACAGGCTTCAGCTACAGAAGCCAAATATCTAACCCGCACAATCACTGAAGAGCTAAGAATCGGCGTAGGTGACGGAATTGTCCGTGATGCAATAGCACAGGCATTTGACATTGACAAGGCAATTGTTGAGCGGGCACAGATGTTAACCAATGACTTTTCCGTTGTTGCAACAACAGCCCTTTTGGAAGGAGCCGAAGGATTATCAAAACTTAACCTGACACCAGGAACGCCAGTCAAGCCAATGCTTGCACAGTTGTCACCGCCGGTTGCTGAAATCATTCCGGAGATGGGAACCGCAATCTGTGAAACAAAATATGACGGTATCCGACTGCAGGTTCACAGAAACGGCACTGAAATTAAAATATTTACACGAAGACTGGAAAACATCACCCATGCACTTCCGGAAATCGTTGAGCTTTTTGATGAATACCTGCCTCATGAAGATTATATTGTGGAAGGGGAAGTCATCGCAACCCGTGACGGCAAGCCTTTGCCTTTCCAGAACATTTTACATAGAGTCAGACGTAAATACAATGTGGAAGAGGCTATGGAGAATGTTCCGTTAAAATTATATCTTTTTGATGTCCTATATTATAAAGAACCGATGATTGATGAACCTCTGATGATAAGGCGTGAAACATTAGAGGAAATTGTCGATACCGATGTAGACGAGATGAATTTAAGCACTATGGTTATCGGTACGCAGGACAACATTGATGAAATAGAAGAGCTATTCAATTCATCCATTGCTGCCCACCACGAAGGAATTATGATTAAAGATGCTTCAGAACCATACATTCCTGGAATCAGAGGTAAAAAAATGCTTAAATATAAAGCGGAACCTGAAACTTTGGACATGGTTATCGTTGGAGGAACATATGGAATAGGTAAGCGCGGAGACTTTGTCGGATCTTATCTAGTGGCATTAAGAGATGAGAATGACGAATTCAAAACAGTGGCCTATGCTGCAACCGGTCTTGATGATGCTACCCTGGAATATTTAACCAAAAAGATGAAAGAAATAGAGATTTCGACCAAAGGCCGTGAAATTGTAGTTGAGCCGAAAATCGTTTTGGAAATTGCATTTTCAGAAATTGTTGAATCCCCGGAATATGAAACCGGATATTCAATAAGATTTCCGGTGGTTAAAAATATCAGAAAGGATAAAGGCCCACAGGATGTCGATACGGTTGAAAGACTACTTTCAATGTACGACGCTCAATAGTCAAGGCTTTTTACCTTTGAAATTACAATTTTAGTCAATGGATAGACGATGATTTCATAGATTGTCTTGAACAATGCCTGAACAACAATCATCATA
>JAEIGA010011131.1_pt1 | contig 13659 bp, 11 predicted proteins | sample 9270691 | NCBI WGS metagenome assembly JAEIGA01 (sample SAMN17057246, study PRJNA624740) | gut metagenome | biome: biome; isolation source: fecal sample | host: Bos grunniens | place: China: Xizang | collected 2019
AGCCATACGGGAGTCGGGGTTGGTGCCGCAGAACAGGTCCATGACATACAGCTTCTTGGGGCCGGACAGCTGCTTCAGAGCCAGCTCCTTGCAGGCGTTCCAGGCTTCCTGGGAAGCGGGCTTGTTGTCGTTGCCGAACTCCTTGGAGGTCCACCACACGGTGTCCTTGGAGGTCTCGTCCATAACGATGAACTTATCTTTGGGGGAGCGGCCGGTGTAGATACCGGTCATGACGTTGACGGCGCCCAGTTCGGTGAGCTGACCCTTGTCAAAGCCCTCCAGGGTGGGGTCCATCTCAGCCTCGAACAGCTGCTCGTAAGTGGGGTTGTAGACAATCTCGGTGGTACCGGTAATGCCATACTTTTCAAGGTTGATTTTCATATCGGTTGCCTCCTATAAAATAGTATGCGGCGATGCCGCTTAATTATGGAAAGTCGGTGGTTTTTGAAAGAAATCCAATTTCCACCGAATATATCCTATCACATAAAAAAAAGAAAGTCCATACAATTTTTTATATTTTGCATAAAATTTTTAAAAAAGGCGAAAAAATGCAAGAAATAATAGAATATGTCAAAGATAGAATTGTAGGGGCGACCATTGGTCGTCCGCTTTTTGGTCCGTTGCTTGCGGTAATGGACGAGCAATGCTCGCCCCTACGGATGTAACAGAAAATCGGTTTACATAAACGGGAAAATATGACAATTTTTGTGATTATGTAAAGGGGGGTTATCCACATTCTCCACAGGTTTTTCCACAGGGAAACCCCCTGTAAACCGTGGTTTTACAGGGGGTTTCTCGAAAAATATGGTTTTTGAGCCAAAAATTGGCGGAATTTTATTGGTTTACAGAACACTGTCAAAAATAACCTGGGCAGAGAAAATGCGGTCGGTATTTTCATCGGTCTGCCGCTGGGCATCTGCTGTCAGAATCGGTCCGTCGGTCAGCTCAAAATGCAGGTCCACGCGGTCACCCTCCCGGGCCTCGCTCATATAGCATAGCGTGAATTCCTGCACTTTATGATCCTTGTGAAAGCCGCTGGGCAGCAAATCGTCCAGCCAGTCCATATACCGGGTGTTGTTCATATGTCCGTTTTGGTCCAGCAGGCTATAGGTCACCTGTTTGCGGCAGGTGTTTGCCATAGGTCTGGCGGCAATGGCGTGGGGAACGGCGATCTCCAATCCGGTGAGGGTGCCGTCTACCAACACGCCGCTTCTGCCCGGCAGGACCATAGACCGGGTATTCTCGTCCATTAGCACCCACAGGGAAATGGACCGGAACAACTCCTGGCCATTGGCATCGTAAGCCACCACCGACCGGGGATAGGCGACCCGGGTGGTGGGCATGGGCCAGGTCTTGACGGTGACGGTCTGCCCCAATCTGGGCAGCCGGGTCACCTGCACCCGTGTCCGTGTGATGGCCCAGAACAGATTGCCCAAATGGGAGCGGTCTACATTTAATAATTCACAGTGCGCCCCGGCCGCCTCCTGGGCCATATACAAAAGCACCGACGGCTTTGCGTAGCCGAAGCAATCCACATGGATATGCTCCAGGGTGAATCGGGTTTCAAAAATTGGTGTCATTTGGTAACCTCCACGGTAAAATTAAGGTACTGCTCTTCCCGGCAGACGGTGAGGGTAACGGTGTCCCGGGCATCTGTCAGCAGTGGGCGCAGAGCATCCAGAGAGGACACCGGCATATCGGCAAAGCTTACCAGTACATCACCGGCCAAAATGCCTGCCTGATGGGCGGCAGAATCCTCCTGCACATAGGAAATGTAAAGACCGGCCGGCAGCTCGTGGACGGATTGATACAGGGCAGGGATCTCCTCGATCACCATACCTGCCAGGGTCACGCCGTTGGCAGCCTGGGTATCGGCCTGGGACTGCTGGTGGGAGAAAGACAGAGGCGCAGTACCCTCCTGTTCGTCCAGCAGGCGGAACAGATGGATATTCAGAATTCCCATCACACTGACAAGTCCGCTCAGGAAGATCACCAAAATCAGCAAAAAGGCGATGATGCCGTTGTGCTTTTTTTGCGGTTCTGTCCGCCCGGTACGATATTCATTGCGTTGTTCTTCCATAAAATAACCTTTTCTTAGTTGTAAACGGGCACCAAAGTCCGCGTCATCCCGAGCGAAGTCGAGGGATCTTCGCACCGATTGAAGATGTAATGTAACAGTAGTGCGTAGATTCTTCGACTCTGCTCCTTCGTCGCTGCGCGCAGAATGACGCAGGTTTTTGATTTTCGCAATTCTCAATTCTCAATTCTCAATTCTCAATTGACCAGGGGGAGTGTGAAAGTAAAGGCCGTCCGGTCGTTTTGGCTGGAAACGGAGATGTTCTCTCCGTGGCGGTCGATGATGTTTTTCACAATGTAAAGGCCCAGACCCCAGCCGTCCCGGTTTTCCGCCCGGCTCTTGTCCAGCTTGTGGAAGCGGTCGAATACCAGGGGCAGTTCCTCCGCCGGGATGGTCTTGCCGTCATTGCCGATGGAAATGTAGGCTTTGCCGTCGCCCTCCCGGACGGTGACGGTGAGCATACCCTCGTTGGGGCAGAATTTCACCCCGTTGTCCAGCAGATTGTACACCACCTGGGTGATGGCATCCTGGTTGGCCATGGTGTAGACCGGATGCTCCGGGAAGGACACATCCACCTCCAGGGCCTTGTCCAGGATTTTCTGTTCAAAGGTGATAAGCACCTGACCCACGCACTCGCAGACATCGAATCGAGTCATGTTTTCTGCGGGAATGGACCCCTGGTCCTGCATCCGGGAGATGTCCAGCATACTGCGTACCAGCCGGCTGAGCCGCTTGGTCTCGTCGGACACCATCAGCATATAATGGGGGTGCTTTTCCGAGGGGATGGTGCCGTCCAGCATACCGTCCAGGTAGCCGGAGATGGTGGTCATAGGGGTTTTCAGCTCGTGGGACACATTGGCCACGAATTCCTGCCGGCGGTATTCGCTTTTTTGCAGGGATTCGGCCATATTGTTAAAGGCCAGCGCCAGCTCCTGGACCTCCTGGGGGTCACCGGCGTCCACCTCGACCCGGGATTCCAGCCGGCCATGGCCGAAATCGCTGGCGGCTTTTGCCAGCTCTCTCAAGGGGGAGCTTTGCTTCCGGGCCATGACAGTGATGACCAGCACCGACACCAGGATCACCAGCACCGATACCAGCAGATAGGTATCCGATAGTTTATCCAATATGGACAGGGCGGAATTGACCGGGGTGGATGCCACCACAATACCCACTGGCGTGCCGGAGGGAGCAGGGATGGCCATACCCACCACATAGCGGTTTTCCTGGTACAGGCCCTGGATCATGCCGGTGTCCCGGACCGTTCCTTCCTGGAATACCTGCTGCAGATATCCCTGGTCGATGACCATACCCCGGTGGGGACAGCCCATGGGGGAGTCAGAGCAAAGGACCAACCGACCGTGGCTGTCACAAATCACCGCATCGGCGTTGCTGACCCGGGTGGCGATGGACAGATTCACAAAAAAATCCTGGGTGGACAGGGAATCCTTGGTATAGTAAGCGGCGGCAAGGTCGGTGATGGCAGCGCAGTCCTGTTCCAGACCCGCTTCGATTTGCTGGGTCAGAATGTTCCGCACCAGTAGCTGGAAGGCAGCGCCCACCATTAAAAGCGCCACCATCACAACAATGGCGGCCGGGAAAAACGCCCGGCTGAATGTGGTTTTCATAGATCTACCTCAATAAAAAATGCATAATGCATAATGTTGGTGTCGCTACGCGACTTATTTAATTAAGCATTTTACAGCACTTCAAATTTGTACCCAACGCCCCAGACAGTCTTGACGCTCCACTGTTCAGAGATACCCTCCAGCTTTTCCCGGAGGCGCTTGACATGGACATCTACGGTACGGGAGTCGCCGAAATAGTCAAAGCCCCATACCTCATCCAGCAGCTGATTGCGGGTGTAGACCCGGTTGGGTGTGGATGCCAGATAGAACAGAAGCTCCATCTCCTTGGGGGGCGTGTCCACCTTCTTGCCGTCCACCAGCAGTTCAAATGCGTCCATATCGATGACCAGCCGGTCAAATACCAGCCGGCGGGCCTTGGATTTTTCTATGTTCCGGTCTGCCCGGCGGAGAACGGCCTCAATGCGGGCCAGCAGCTCCTTCATCTCAAAGGGTTTGGTGACATAATCGTCTGCGCCGGCCTTCAGGCCCATGACCTTATCATCGGTCTCGCCCTTGGCGGTGAGCATAATCACGGGGGTGTTACCCTCCTGGCGGATGGCCTTGCAGACCTCCCAGCCGTCCATCACCGGCATCATCACATCCAAAAGTACCAGATTGGGCCGGATGGAGCGGAATTTCTCCATACCCTGACTGCCGTCGGCAGCCAAAGTCACCGCATAGCCTTCTTTTTCCAAATATAATTGCAAAAGCTCCCGGATACGGGAATCGTCTTCTACCACCAAAACGGAAATAGCCATAGTCAAAACCTCCTAAAGTTCTATTTTTTACTATTATAACGCATTTTTTAAGTTTGCGGTGAATAATTTGTAAACAGTTCACCCCCAAAATGTGAACGACAGTATATTTCTTGCAAAGGGGCAAGTGGTGTGATATAATGAATGGACAATGGACAATGGAAAATGGACAATGAAGGTGTCGCCTATGGCAACCATTTGAATCATCGGCGAAGCCGATACCATAATTGTCAATTGTCAATTTCTCCGATCAGGAGGCGTTTATGACTACCTTTATTGAATTATTAAAGGCGGTGCTGTTCGGCATCGTGGAGGGCATCACCGAATGGCTGCCCATCTCCTCCACCGGCCATATGATTTTGCTGGACGAGTTTATCAAGCTGAAGGTCACCCCGGATTTTTACGAGATGTTCCAGGTGGTGATCCAACTGGGCGCTATTGCGGCGGTGCTGGTGTTGTTTTTCTACAAGCTGAATCCTTTCTCCAAAAAGAAAAGCGACCTGCAGAAAAAAGACACCTGGAGTTTGTGGTTTAAGGTCATCGTGGCGGTGCTGCCCTCGGCGGCCATCGGCCTGGTGCTGGATGATTGGATGGACGCCCATCTTTATAATTATGTGGTGGTGGCCATCACACTGGTGGTCTACGGCGTGGCATTTTTGTTTGTGGAAAAAGGCGGCGCAAAGAAAATTTCCGATGTGTACGCCATCGATTATAAAACTGCTCTGCTGATCGGCGCGTTCCAGTGTTTGGCCTTGATTCCCGGTACATCCCGGTCCGGCTCTACCATTATCGGCGCACTTTTGCTGGGCGTAGCAAGACCTGCCGGCGCAGAATTCTCTTTCTTCCTGGCCATTCCCACCATGCTGGGCGCCAGCGCGCTGAAAGTTCTGAAGTACGGCCTGGATATTATGGAGGGCGCAGCGGCTATGCCCACCGCTACGGAGCTGGGTGTGCTGGCGGTTGGCTGCGTGGTGAGCTTTATCGTGAGCATGCTGGTTATTAAAGGCCTGATGGAATATGTCCGTAATCACAGCTTCAAGGCCTTCGGCATCTACCGCATCGCCCTGGGTATTGTAGTATTGGGTTATTTCGTTATCACAACCTTATAAAAGCTGCAACAAGCCCCCTCTTCCGAGGGGGCTTGTTTTTGTTTACAGATCCTGGCCCAGCAGGTATTTTTTCACCGGGGTCTTCATCAGAAGCACACCGGCAATGAGTACCATCACCATATCCGGCAGCATGTATGCGCCGTTGTACAGCGCGGAGTAGATCCAGGGGGTGGTCATGGTCATACCAAAGAAGGTCTCGGGCATATACTCTGCCCAAATGGTGGCGCCTACCACATAGTGGATCAGGAAACGGGCAGTGCAGGCGATCAGCGTGGCCGGGACGAATTTGCCCCGGAACAAGCCGGCCAGGCCCAAAACCATATACGCCAGCAGGAAATCACCGATGATACTCTGCCAGCCGATGGCGATGCCGCCCTCCATGAGGGTCTGCAGCAGGGCATGGGCGGTGGCGGCCAGCATACCCGGGCCAAAGCCCCACCGGACACAGATCATAATGATCGGCAGCATTGCCAGATCAATGGAGCCGCCCCAGGGGAACTTGTAAAATGGCAGCAAGCTGAGAATTTCTGCCAGTGCGATGAGGATGGCACTGCCGGTGAGGGTCTGCAGCCGATAGCGCCGGTTGATGACGGTTTTTGCTTTTTCTTCCATTAGAGATACCTCCAAAAATAAAAATATCGCATTGCAACCGTCTAGGTGCAATGCGATACAATAGGTATCTCATTTGTGCATCTTTTCCTACGACGGTACTGACCGTATCAGGTTCACGGGTCAAGGATACAAATCCCTATCTCAGCCGGTGCGCCGGCTCCCCGAAGACTTAGTTGTATGCGATTGACTAAATTATAGCGGCTTTGACAAACTTTGTCAAGCCATTTCCAGGGAAAGTTCTTTGCCGCCCAAAATATGGAAATGCAGGTGGAACACGGTCTGACCGGCATCGGCGCCGCAGTTGCTGACCACCCGGTAGCCACCCTCCAGACCCTCGGCCTTGGCGATGGCGGGAATCACCTCAAAAATGTGGGCAACGACGCTGCTGTTGTCCGCAGAAACGGCGTTGACGCTCTCAATATGGGCCTTGGGGATCACCAAAATGTGGGTGGGCGCCTGGGGGTTGATATCCCGGAAGGCGTAAACCAATTCGTCCTCGTAGACCTTGGTGGAGGGGATGTCCCCGGCGACGATTTTACAGAAAATGCAGTCCATAAAAAACACTCCTTAAATTCCGAAAATTGCAAATACGCCGGTGGTACCCAGCGCCATAATGATACCTGCTATAACTACGCCCAGGCAAACAGATGCCACGGTGGACTTGAAACCCATGTTCAAAAAGCTTGCGCCCATAGCGCCGGTCCAGGCGCCGGTGCCGGGCAGGGGAATACCCACAAAGAGCATCAGCGCGATAAACAGACCGCCCCGGCCTGCGGTTTTCACCATCTTCTGACCGGCGTGTTCACCCTTGGTAAGGAATACATTGCAGACCTTGCCGATGTACTTTTTCTTTGCGCCCCAAACCAGCAGTTTCCGGGCGAAAAAGTAGATAAAAGGTACCGGGATCATGTTGCCGATGACGCAGATGAGCAGTGCCACCGGGAAGGGAATATCCATACCCAGGGCGATGGGCATAGCGCCACGCAGCTCCAGGATCGGCACCATGGAAATGAAGAAAACAGTCAAATATTTGGCCATTTGTAAGCTCCTTAAAACGATATCGATTTATTTTACCATAGCCAAAGATAAATTGCAAACGGAAATTGTTTTCTGAACTGTAGGGGCGAGCATTGCTCGTCCGCTGGTACAATATTATATCTGCGGTAACGGACGATCAATGGTCGCCTCTACGATTACTTATCTAACAGGTTGTAGGACAGCATCAGCAGTTCCGGGGTGCCAAGGGAATTTTCCATGGTCACAGAGCCTAAGCCGTTGTTCAGCAAACCGGCCTGCTCCAAAAGCCGTTTGGTCTGCCGGGCAGTGCCCTCGCCGCCGTCCAAAAGCAGGGTTTGTTCCCCTAAAACGGCGGAAATTGCGTCTGCGGCAAAGGGATAATGGGTGCAGCCCAGCACCAGCGCGTCCAGTTTTCCTACATAGGGGGCAAGAATTTCCTGCAAAAGGGCCTTGGTTTCCGGGGAATCTGCCCTGCCACCCTCGATCAGCTCTACCAGGCCGGGGGCGGGGATCCGCTGCACCTGCACCTGGGGAAAACGCTCCTGCAGATGGGTCAGCTTCTCCTCCCGGAGGGTCACCTGGGTGGCCATAATGCCGATGTTGCCGTTGGGGAATCGGTCGGCGGCCAATTTTAAGGCCGGCTCAATGCCCACGATAATGGCGTCGGGATACCGCTGGCGCAGATCGCCGATGGCGGCGGAGGTGGCGGTGTTGCAGGCGATTACCAATGCCTTGACGCCGCGGTTTAAGAGCATATTGGCGTTTTGCAGGGTCAGACGGCGGACTTCCTCCGTGGTCTTGTCGCCGTAAGGGGCGTTTGCCGAATCTCCAAAGTAGAGAAAATCCTCCCCAGGCAGCAATTTCGTAAGCTCCCGCAGGACGCTGATACCGCCCACGCCGGAGTCAAATACCGCAATTTTATCCGTTTTGCTTGCCAAATTCCTCACCTACCTTGTCTTTGTAGTATTATAGCAAAACAGGCGGCGGGTTGCAACCGGAAATCTTGACAGAGGGGCGGTTTGCGCCTATGATAAAAAGGGGGGTGGGAAAATGAAGGAAAAAATCAAAATTTGGCTGAAAACGGCAGTGCGGTTCATACTGAACCCCCGGCTTTTGTTCTGCCTGGGTCTGGCGTGGATCATCACCAACGGCTGGTCGTACATTTTGTTCGGCATAGGTACATACTTTCAGATCGGCTGGATGGTGGCGGTGTCCGGCGCATACCTGGCATTTTTGTGGTTTCCCTTCTCCCCGGAAAAGCTGGCTACGGTGGCCATCGCCATTTTTTTGCTGCGCTGGCTGTTTCCCGGGGACCAAAAGACCCTGGCGGTGCTGGTGCAGATGAAAAACAAGTTTAAAGCCGCCTTCCAAAACCGAAAAAAGAAACGCGACGATGTTTAATCGTCGCGTTTTTTGGCGCTTGGAGATTTAAAAATCTGCTCCGTAGGCCCGCAGAAGGGTTTTCTGCCAGGGGGTGATCTGGCTGTCCGGATGCAGGTCCGACAGATCCAGGCCGATAATATCCATACCCGGCGCAATGGTGTATTGGCCAATCAGTTTACAATCGCAGTGGGTAAGCTGGTAGACACAGACGGACTCCTCCGACCGGCAGAGGGTAAAGCGGTTATTGACGATTGGTCCGTATGTGATACCCTGGGCGCTGAGGTAGGGGATATCCGCTGCAGGCAACGGAAATGTTTCCACAAGCGAATTGTTTTGCAGAGAATAGATTTCCAGCTGATGCTTAGCATAGGGCATAGTGACGCGCTCGATCTGCATCCATTTTCCGTCATCGCTTAACCGGGCCTGTCCGTCAATCTTTTGCAGCAGTTGCTCTGTGGACAACTGATAGATTTCTGTGGTGTGATTGGAGCCAAAGCTGTTATGCAGGAAGAGGTATTCCCCAAACAATTCTGCGGAAACGCCCAGCATATCACACTCTATCGTACACAAATAGTCGCCGGTGGCGCTGTCATAGAGGACAAAATCCTCTTCTTCGGTGAGAAGATATCGTTCTGTGGCGCCAAGGAAGGAAAAGGGCGGCATCTTGGCATTTCCCCAAAGGGGCAGACCGCTGGACAAATCGTAGCAGTTTAAGCTGGAGTGGCCCTCAACAAACAGGTACGGTGGGCAGATGTGGGCTTGCAGACCGCATACCGAATACAGGAAGCCACCGTCTTTGTAAATGCAAATTTGATTTCCTGCATCGGTTTCTCTGCTGATTTGGGAATAGCCGGACAGGACCTCGTTGCCGGTGTAGGGTAGCAGCTCCGGCAGGGTGTAGTACCGGCAATCGGGTTGCTTGACCAACACCAAATTGCCGTCCTTCGTCAGTGCGGCAGTGGTGGACAGACCGTGACCCAGCATCCGGGTGGCAACCAAAGTGCCGGTCTGCAAATTCCAGCTGCGCAGAACGCCGTCAGCAGAGAAGGTGACCAGGGTTTCTCCGTCGGCAGACAACCCCAGGTCCCGGATTCCGCAGGGAATACCTTCGGAGCAATGCACCGGGGTAAAGCCTGCGGTTTCACACAGGAACAGATGGCCTGTCAGTGTACCCACGGCCATGCGGTTGCTTTCGTCAAAGAAGGCAACATGGTCGATAAACTGATTGTGGGCCGGTTGCAGACATTGTTTCAGCTGCCATTGGTTGGTTTCGTAGATAAACATTTCCACAGGCGTATTCAATGCCAGCCACTTTCCCGTATCGCTGAAAATCAGATTGACATATTTCCAGCCGGTCTGGGTGATGTCGTGGTAAGCCAGCCGCTCCCGTTTCTGCCAGGGTTGGGTAAAGCTGTGGAGGCATTTTCCGTCTTTCAGGCGGTAGACCTCCAGGCGCAGCAATTCGTTGCTTTCTTGGGTCAAGGTACACAGGGTATTGCCCCGGACAGCTGCGCGCCAGATATATTGGGATTCCTCCCTTTTCGGCAGAAATTGCCCCTTTTCGCCGGTGAGGGCGTGGAGGGTGCTGCCGTCGGAGAGCAGCACGGTATAGGTGTTGCCCAAAAATTCCGCGATCATATTCTCCTGGCTGAAGGTATGCCGCTGCACCACCTGCAGATCGTCGGCATTTATGACCAGCAACAGGCCGCATTGCCGGATCAGCAATAGTTTTTCGTCGGCGCTCAGCCGCACATCCAGGGGTTCGTTGGGCAATTCCAGCTGCCTTGTGATTTTTTGGGTTTGCAGATCGGTCTGCTCCACCAGGCATTTTTCGCAAGGGGTAAGGGTCTGATTCCGCCGATGTCCCTCCCTGACGGTCAGCAAACAGCCCGTCGAAAGGATTTTGCCAAACCACACAGGACCGTCCAGCATTGCCAGTGTATCGTGCAACCGGTCTGTTGCGGCGTCGTAGCGCAGCACCTTGCCATCGTTGCCGGCGGTGATGACATAGCGGCCGTTATCGGCGTAGGTGACGGTGTTGATAAAGCTGGTATGCCCCTGATGGAGCAGGTTATTACCGTGGATAAGGGCGCCGGTAAAATTGGCCTGCAGATCGGCAAAGCACAGGGGTGCGCCGTTTAAATTGCAGCCGGACAGATCCAGCCGGGAGAAATCGCAGCCGGCAAGGTTTCTCCGGGATGCTTTCAAAATGTCCACCAGAATGGCAATGGCCTTTCCGCCGGGGAAGCGGCCCCGGTAAATATCCAGGGCGTGGGCGATCAGCCCCTGCTGGGGCAGGGAACAGATGCCGTTTTTCTCCACAGGCAGATTCCGGTGTTCCTGGAGGATCTGGCCGATAAACTGGCGTACAACCATATCCGCGGGCCGCTGACCGAAAATGGCCTCCATACAATCAAAGGCCGGCTCTGCCTCGCCCGTATCCAGCATATAGGTGGCAAGAGTCAGGGTGTTGATGCCCTTTTTGGCGGCAAAATAATCCCGGATGTGCTGGTGGGTAAAGACATAGTCCCGCTCTGCGTGTTGCAGAATACCCAGATTGAAGGTGCAAAGGTCGATAATGTGCTGGCAAACCTGTAGCTTGTCGCCGCCCAGGCGGTCGGTCAGGGCCTTTGCCACGGTGGCGGTGGTGTGGTAGTCGGTAAAGGCGTCCATGCCGAATTCACCGCAGATATCCGTATCTTCGCAGCCGGTCAGTACTGACCATATAATCTGCCGCAGCAGCCGACCGGAGAGACGGAAGGTTTCGTTTTGTTCCATATACCAGCCGATTTCCGGCAGGATAAAGTCCAGCACAAAGCCGTGCATCTGGGGTTCAATGCGTGTTGTGGCCACGGCGCTTGCGGTCTGCTTCCCGGCTTTGACGATGTCCTGCAAGCGGGTCTGCACGGAGTATTCCATGGATTTGCGGCTGGAGAAGAACCGGTGAAGGATCTCACCTTTGGTGCAGATGCCGTCGGTGGCGGAAAGCTCTGCGTACATAATCAGAAACAGGGGGATTCGTAGGATCTCCAGCATGGCGGGGTTTATATTGGTGTCGCACTTTTTCTCCATCAGGTAGCGATAGATTACATCATCGGATACACCGGCCAGTTCCAGCCGGGCGAAGGTATCGTCCTGAATGGCTTGCTCGTGGGAACGGCTGGTCAGTACCAGGCGGACATTGGGACAGGTTGCCAGGTGGCGGATCTCCTCCATAACCATTTGGGCAACCGTGGAGTTGGTATCCTTGATAAAAACGGTGGAAATCTCATTCAATCCGTCCAACAGCAGCAGATACTGGGGTGTGTTCTTCTGCTGGGCAAGCAGCTCGTCAAGGGGTTTTACCACAGATTCGTAGGGCTGGTTAAAAACATCGTCCAGCTCCTCCACCATAGCTTCCCTGAGGGGCGTGTTGGTTTGCTCATTGCGAATCTGTCGGTAAATGGACCGACGGATAAAGCTGCTGCTGCCGCCCTGATAAAGTCTGCCAAAGGTGTCCGGCGCAGTGGAAAGCTCTACGAAAACCGGCACAACGGCATTTTCGTCATAGGCCTTGTCCTCGTAGGCGTTGTTCATAATGTTCAGCAGCGCCGTGGTCTTGCCGATACCGCCCTCGCCGATGAGGTACATATGAGAATCGGTCTCCCGGACGGCGTCCAGCAGGTCCCGGTTGCCGTAGTAGTCAATGACCCGGTTGGGCAGCTGCTCTTTGGTGTTGGGCAGGAGATTTTTGAGTACCTGCTTGTTGCAGAAACGGCCGCCGGGGGCTTTCTGGTTCTGGAGCCAGTGGTAGGCGCCGTGCCACAGATTGGCGTGGCTGACGGCGGTGACCACCTTGAGGATCCGCGCCAGGGATTCCGGAGAGGTGCCGCTGATAATTTGATATTCCTCGACGGTTTGCAGCTTCTCCGGCAGGGAGCTTTTGGGGGGAATGGGGGTCCCGTCGGGCAAAAGGACGGTGATGGTGCGATTGCCCATATCCACTTTGTAATGCTCCAGCGCCATTTCCAGCTCCTTGCGGACCCAGTCCTCTGGATCGTTCTCTCTGAGTCGGAAGGCATCCTTGCTGCCGATGAAGATATAGTGGGGCGCAGCCAGCAAAGCGGTGGCGATCTGGGTAGTGAAACGGTGACCGTCCACCAGCTTTTCTGTGTCGAAAAACACATCAAGCCCCTTTTCGGTGAGATAATCGTAAAGCTTTTTGGCGGTTTCTGTGCCGTCGACCCGGCGGTAAGAGATAAATGCGTTATAAACCTGCATAGCGACCCCCTCCAAAGACGGTTTTGTTTTATTGTAACGAATCCTGCCGGGGATGTCAAATGTTCCGCAAATGGGTTTTGGTTGCAAAAAAAGCCACCCCGATTGGGATGACTTTTTGTTTCTGGGGTGGGTAATGGGACTCGAACCCACAACGCCCGGAACCACAATCCGGTGCTCTGCCAATTGAACTATACCCACCATATAAACCTGAATGGCACCTGCTGAGAATGGCACGCCAGAAGGGACTCGAACCCCTGACCTACTGCTTAGAAGGCAGTTGCTCTATCCAGCTGAGCTACTGGCGCATATTTTGGAGCGGGTGACGGGAATCGGACCCGCGTATCCAGCTTGGAAGGCTGGTGTTCTACCATTGAACTACACCCGCAAATCCACATTCCTGGGCAATTCAGCTATACGATATTAGCACAGGAAATGGAATATGTCAAGGTAAAATCCCGAGAATTTCCGGAATTTTTTTATAAATCACATCTGCAACCGCTCCATCACCGCAATTACACACGGTTTCATACCGGGCGGCAATCACCCCATCGGCGGGGCAGAATGCATAATCTGCCGCGTTCAGCATGGTGATGTCGTTCTCCGCATCGCCCACGCATACAAGGATTTTTTTGCCCAGCTTCTGCTTCAATTCTACAGCGGCAACACCCTTGCTCACACCCTTTGCGTGGACATCCAAAATTCGGGGCGCAGCCAAAAAAGTATCCACCTTGTCCCCCCAACGGCTTTCGATAAACTGCTGAAGCTGGGCAAAACGGGCAAATTCGGCCGGTGTGCCGGAGAACATATCCCCCAAAGTGCCG
>JAEIGA010011132.1_pt1 | contig 13658 bp, 11 predicted proteins | sample 9270691 | NCBI WGS metagenome assembly JAEIGA01 (sample SAMN17057246, study PRJNA624740) | gut metagenome | biome: biome; isolation source: fecal sample | host: Bos grunniens | place: China: Xizang | collected 2019
GGTGCGTTTGGGGCTTGCCATAGGGCTTTTTATGCTTGGGATTTTCAAAAAGCCGACCATTTCGACGAAACTGATCTTTATGTTCGTCCTGATGGTGCTCAGTTTGATTTTTCCTGTTATCACCGTGCTGTTTTTGGAAGGAAATCATGCCAATTTCGGCACGTGGTCTCACGAATTTCAACGATTGCTGTTTTATATCGTGCTGATCACGGCGGTGTATAATTATCGCGTGCCGTTCAAGTTTTTGTATTGGATCTGCATCATCACACTACTCCTCCACACGACCATCCAGACGTTACAATGGCTCGAGGTGGAGGGCGTTCACGATTTCATTCGAGACGTTTATGCCGGCGGGCAGGATCACATCCACCTCGATCTGGCACTCGGCGGCCGCGAAAACGGCGGCTTTCGCTCGGGTTCGATTTACCTAAATCCCAACGTTTATATGATCATCCCCCTTTCCGTATTGTGTGTCATTTTGCAAGCCAATCAGCTGAAGGCCTCCCTTCTCAACTATGCTTTTATGCTGGTGGCGTTATTTTCGCTGTTGCTGACAGGCTCCCGCACCACCTTGATCGTCGCCGTGGCGGTGATCGCCGTTTATATTCTGCGCAACAAGGAAGTCAGCACCGGTTGGAAGCTGGGAATGCTCTTGCTCTTTGTCGTTGCCATATTCATCCTGCCGCAATTTCTGGGCGATTTTCGGGTGTTCGATATAGAAAATGGCATTGAAAGTTCGGCTTCTATAAAACTTGGCGGTTTACGGGGATATATTATCAACGCCAATCCGCTATATTTTTTCACCGGCAGTCTTTCTTCTTCTATTTTAGTAGCAATTGATGCGGAATGGGGCTATATTTTTGCTTTCTACGGTATAACAGGGCTCGCTTGGTATATCAGTTATATCCGATTAATGGGGCGCAATGCTGCCACCCTGCCGTTTATGTCCAACGCCATCCGCATCGTCCTCTGCCTGATTGCTATGACGGCATCTGTCGTACTATGTATGCCAATTTTCTCCTTCTTCTGCTTGCTTTCTCTAACAAAGATTGAGGTGTAATGATATGAAATACATTGCTTTTTTTGATCTCCCTGGATTTGAAAGCGAAAAGCGTTATGCCAATATGGCCGCCGCGCAAGTCGTTACTTATATGATAGACGTTTTCAGCTCAGTCGATTCGGTAGAAGTCATTTCCCCTTCTCGCACGTTGCATAAAAAGGGGTATTTCAAAGCCCGCACCACCAAAATAAGTGCAAACGCCCAGCTCGTCCTTCCACCAACCTTCGGGGCTAACGGTTTTATCACACGCTTTTTATCAAGGCTTTGGATTCAATTATGGCTGTTTTGGTACTTGTTAATCCACACTAAGGTAGGAGAGAAAGTGGTTTTTTATCACAGCCTCTCCATTATGACAACCATTAAGTTATTAACCGTCCTAAAGAGAATTAAGCCTATATTGGAATTTAGGGAAATATATAGTGATATTGACCCTGTCAGTGCTTGGCTCAAACGCAAAGAGCACTCCTTTTACACCTGTGCCTACGGCTATATTTTCCCTTCCGAGGCATTGAAGAACCTCTTAAACATCGGCAATAAGCCGTATGTCCTGGCTCCCGGCTCTTACACGGTATATATCGAAAACAAAAATAAGTTTAACGACGGAAAAATCCATTTGGTTTATGCAGGGAATTTCCGCAAGGATAAAGGCGGCGCATACGTAGCCATTGAATGTGCCAAGCAATTAGATGAACAATATGTCATTCATATTCTAGGCAGAGATAATGAAAACTGCATAAAGGAATTATGCGATACCATTAAACTTGTCGAGCAACGCGGCAATGCTGCAAAAATTATTTATGAGGGCTATAAAAGCGGGCAAGAATTATATGACTTTTTAGCAAAATGTGATATCGGCTTAGCTGTTCAAAAGCCCGGTGCTTTTAACAACTCTTCTTTCCCCTCTAAAATTTTGATCTATTTAGGCTGTGGACTATCTGTTATCAGTCCAAACATTGATGCGGTAAAATTGTCTCCCGTTTCTTCGCTGGTTACTTTGTATGACAGTGAAGATATTTCATCGCTGACATCTGCTATAAAAAGCGGAACACACACATCGGATCCAACACAAGAAATTCGTCGGCTAGATTGTGACCTTAGGCAACAGCTTTCCAGAATTCTATCTAAAGATGAAACTAATTAAGAAGTTATATTTTTGACTGAAATATCTTTTGAAGAAAGCAAAAAAATTGAGCTTGATATTCTTTTTGCTGTAGCGGATTTTTGTGAAAAAGAACACCTGCAATATTTTTTAGCATACGGCACCTTGATCGGAGCAGTTCGGCATAAAGGATTTATTCCTTGGGATGACGACATTGATATCAATATGCCCCGAGCGGATTATCAATATCTGATCGAAAATTATAATAAAAAGAATCCCGAGAGCCCCTATCGCGTTATCGCGCCAACCGACGCCGTATCCCTCCATCCTTTTGTTAAGGTGGTTGATATCCGTACGATTAAAATTGAAAAAAGTGTTGGGTATAAGGACGGTTTTCTGGGAATCGATATTGATATTTTCCCCCTTGACGGACAACCGGATTCGGAAGCGGAGTTTAAAAAGTGGTACAAAAAATTATATAGACACTACAAGCACCATCTGTATTGTGTTTTAGACCCAAAAGCCACGCTAACTCGTCGACTGGTTCTCCCCGTGATAAAATTCTTCGTCGGCGGAAAAAATGCTTGCTTACGGCGTGCTGAAAAGCTTCAGCAACCATATCCTTTTAGTCAGTCTAAATTTATTGGCGCCATCGAATGCATTTACAACTCCGCGAAAAATCGCTTTGAAAAAGATTGGTTTTCTACGTCCGTGGAGTTGGAGTTTGAAGGGCACCTATTAAAAGCCCCTGTTGGCTATGATGCGATTCTGAGAAAATTATACGGGGATTATATGAAACTTCCTCCTATCGAACAGCAGATCACGCATCATTCTAACAAAATGTATTGGAAGGTTGGTGCTGTCGACTATGAAAAAATATAAAGTAGGCTATACTTGCGGTGTATTTGATTTATTCCACGTTGGGCACTTGAATTTATTAGAGCGTTGTAAAGAAATGTGTGACACGTTGATCGTCGGCGTTTGCGATGACGATTACGTGAGAACGATTAAACAAAAAGAACCGGTCATTAATGAGTCGGATCGTCAAAGAATACTCCAAGCGCTCAAGTGTGTGGACAGAGCGGAATTGGTGGATATCCCCACCACCAACGATAAGTTGTTGGCCCATAACCGCTTTGGCTTTGACGTGCTGTTTTCCGGTGACGACTGGAAAGGGAGCGAACGATACAAAAAAACCGAAGAGCAATTTTCCGAAATCGGTGTGACGATCGAATATTTGCCGTATACAACCGGCATATCAACAACCGGTATCAAATCCAAGATCAGCACATAATTAAGCAAATCTGTATTTAAGGAAGGTACCTAGTTATGGCAAAATACCCCTCCAACATCGACGTTGCGGTGCTACTGATCTTCTTTAACCGCCCCGGCTGCTTTGAGAAAGTCTTCGAGCAAGTTAAGAAAGCACGTCCGAGTAAACTGTTTTTGTATCAGGACGGCGCGCGCGAAGGAAACGAAAAGGATGCCATAGGTGTCAAAAAGTGCCGCGAGATCGCGCTGGATATTGATTGGGAGTGCGAGCTGCACACCCTTTTCCAAGAGAAGAATTACGGGTGCGACCCCTCGGAGTACATTGCCCAAAAATGGGCTTTCAACCACGTGGATAAATGCATCATTCTGGAGGACGATGACGTCCCTTCTCAATCCTTCTTCCCTTTCTGCAAAGAGCTGTTGGAGCGGTATGAAAACGATCAGCGCGTCAATATGATCTGTGGAATGAACAACCTGGAGACCACGGATTCTCCCTATTCTTACTTGTTCACCGAAACCGGCTCCATTTGGGGCTGGGCGACCTGGAAACGGGTCATTGATGAGTGGGAACCGCAGTACGACATATTGGAGGACACCTTCCACTTTCATAAGATGCTGGATTATTTATCCATCAGTGAACCGTCTCCTGAGAAACGTAGCCGTGTATGGTTCCGTAACAAGGCGTCCGGTGTAGAGCATTACGAAACCATTAACGGACTTTGTCAGTATTCCCAGCATCGCTTAAACATTGTCCCCACGAAAAATATGATCAACAATATCGGTAACACCCCCGAAGGCAGTACCCATTCCGTATCCGATTTGAAGCTGATCCCCAAGGGGCTGCGCCGCATTTATACAATGAAGCGGTATGAGATCGAGTTCCCGCTCAAACATCCGAAATACATGATAAACGACGTGCAATTTCAAAAGGATCTGTTTCGCGTGATGGGCACGGGTCATCCGCTGGTAAAGTGGAGTCGCAACGTGGAAAAATCCTTGTTATTGCTCCGCTACGAAGGAGTCGGCTCGCTCCTCAGAAAAATCAAGCGAAAGTTGGGAAAGTAAATGGCTGAAAAACAGACCGTGTTGTTTGCGTATAATGCGATGAACGTGGGCGGCAGCACCACCAGCCTGCTTTCCATCCTCAACAGCTTGAATTATTCCAAGTTCGATGTGGATCTGTTGCTCAACACCAACACCGGTCCCTTACTGAATTCTATTTCAAAAGAAGTAACGCTACTTCCCCAAGCCAGAAAATATGCGAATCGAAAAGCAGAATATTTTCATCGTCTTCTATCCCCTCGTTATTTGTATCATTATTTGCGTTCCAGACAAATCATAAAGAGAAGCGGAAAAGCCATCCAAGGTGCACAATACCGCGAATGGAAGGACATTGATTTTTTTCGAAGCATTGATACAGAATACGATACGGCTGTAGCGTTTTTGGAGGGCGACCGTTGCAAGTTCGTCGCGCGGCATATTAAAGCCAAACGCAAGATCGCGTGGATTCACGTCAATTACAAAGACGCCGGCTTTAATCCCGCATACGACCGCGATACGATGGCGGTATTTGACGCCATCGTGCTGGTCTCTCAGGATAGTAAGGCGGCGTTTGACGAGGCGTTTCCCGAACTTTCCCACAAGACCTGTGTGATCGAAAACATCTTAGCGTCAGAGTATGTTCGAAACCGCGCGGCGCAGGATACCGCCTTTGCCGTGGATAAGGAAAAACTCAATTTGATTTCGGCGTGCCGCATCAACTTCCGCTCTAAGGGGTTGGATCGCGCCGTTGAGGCTATGAGTCGGCTAAAGCGCGAGGGCCTTTTGCAGAACATAATGTGGTATATCCTCGGCGACGGCCCCGATAAAGCTACGCTGGAAGAAATGATCGACGCCGCCGATCTAAAGGAGCATATTCGCCTGTTGGGCGAACAGCTCAATCCCTATTCCTTTATGCCGAATATGAACTGCTTTTTTCTTCCCTCTCGCTTTGAGGGAAAGCCTATGGCGGTCACTGAGGCGTTTATGATGGGATTGCCGGCGTTGGCAACCGAATACTCCTCTGCCCGCGAGCAGATCCGCCACGATGTGGACGGATTTGTGATGGAAAACAGCACCGACGGTATTTACGAAGGATTAAAAACTATCCTTACGCATCCCGAAAAAATCGCTGTGTGGAAAGAAAATGTTACACAAACAGAGTATTCTAATGTTGAGGAAGTTCGAAGCGTTGAGTCTATTATTTCCAGCTGAATAACCTGGAGGGGTATAGTATGCCTATCAATAACAAATACCGATATATGTTAACGTCGGCAAAATTCTTCGCTGCTATTATGATCGTTACGGCGCATTGTTGCGAAGCGCCTTCCTCTTTTTCGGCAATCTCACAAGATGTCTCTTCTGCCATGAAGCTATTTTCGCGCAGCGGCGTTGCGATTTTCTTCTTCATCTCGGGGTATTTGTTCTCTTTCAACAATCGTCCTCCCGTACCTTTTTGGAAAAAGAAGGTCAAAACGTTGCTCGTTCCGTGGATGTTTACGGGAACGATCGTGTATTTGTATGTAGCCCTTCGTAAACAAGGTGTTGACCTCGTGGGTTGGCTCCTTTATGTTGGCGGCATAAAAACGTACTTGTGGTATATGACTGTTTTGGTTGCCTTGTATGCCCTCTTTATGCTGTTTGCTCGTTATAAAGCCTTTCTTGTTGTCGTTCCTATTTTATCCTTAATCAGTTACGTTACCTATTCGCTGACTTACCCGTATTTGTGGAATTGGGGCGGCGATTACTTAAATGTATTCAGTTGGTCTTTGTTCTTCTGGGCCGGATATATGATAAGCAAGCATCAACGCTTCGATACGCTTTTGAATTTTGCATCCAAATATCGCCTATGTTGGCTTTGTTTGTATTTCATGATCGTCTTCCTTTTTGTCGTGTTTGACATTCCGTGCGATTATGGCATGCCGCAATATTTCCCTTTTGCTATTCTAAGTATCATAGTAACGTTTTCACTGGCTGTTCCGTTGCGCGATCATAGAATCGTTAAACATATCGGCACCGACTCCTTTGCTATTTATCTGTTGCATATGCCTTTGGCCGGTATTGTAAGCAACCTGTGCAATCGCGTGGATAGTGTTATCCTCTTGATCATTCGCCCGATAGTGATTATTGCTGTTTTGGAATCGTCGTTATCGCTCCTACGGAGTTTGGTAAAACGATACCCCAAGCTTGGTTTTATTAACGCATTAATCGGAACACGTTAAGGAGTATCCAATATGTCTAAAACCGTATCGGTCATTGTACCGGTTTACAACGTTGAACCATATTTACCTCGCTGTATTGAGAGCTTGTTAGCGCAAACGTATACCGCATTGGAAATTTTACTCATCAACGACGGCTCTACCGATCACTCGGGGACAATTTGTGACGAATACGCCGCAAAGGATTCTCGCCTCAAGGTGATCCACAAAGAAAACGGCGGCGTTTCCTCAGCGCGAAACTTAGGATTGAAAACCGCCACCGGCGACTATATCGGTTTCCTCGACAGCGACGATTACGTAGCTCCTACGATGTTTGAAACATTGGTGACGCAATTAGAGGCGGCCGCTGCCGATATCAGCGTTTGCGGCTTTGAAAACGAAGAAACGCCGGGGAATTTCTCCCCTTATTTCAAGGGCGAGAAAAAACTATATTGTTTTGATAACAACCGGCAAATGGCTAATTTGCTGCAAAACCAATATTACAGCTGCTCCTGCTGCGACAAATTATTCCGCCGCGAGGTTTTGAACGGTCTCACGTTTGACAAGACCATCACACACTACGAAGATCTGCTGTTTTTATATGAGGCGATGAAACGTTCCTCTAAATTGGTGTTTTCCCCCGAGCCGTTGTATTATTACTGCACCAACGAGGGGAGCGCCTCCACCGGTAAATTTAGCGATAAGATGATGACAATGATCGACGTTTACGACCGCATCTACGCCGAAAAACGGGCTGATCTCGCTCTTTCTTCGGTGGTGAGACAAGAGTATGTGCGCAACAACGTGATGTGCGCGATCAACGCGGCAAATTCGGAGTATGACAACATGTCTGCCATCAGCCGCATGCGCTCGAATGTTCGAAAAGAATGGGGATATTACGTTACCCACAACGCGTCTTTAGGGTACAAGTTTTGCGCTACGCTTCTTATACTGAGTTGGTCACTGTTCAAAAAATACGTAAAACGATATGCTAGGTAGGTCGGTTATGAAAAAATATGTATTTTTCACGTTTGCCGTGTCGGGAATCGGCGGAACGCAAATCTACGTGCGTAATAAACTATTGTTTTTACAAAAACACGGGTGGGACGTTACTGTTGTCAGTACCGAACCCGTCGAGGATATCTGCGTAAAAGAATTGCGACCTTTTGCCGATTATGCCGTTCCGGAGTTGGTGAAAAATCCTTTTTTGTTCTCTCGAAAAGAACGGGCGCGGATCATTCAAAAAATCGCATCTTGGATCGGCGAGGCCGACGAGATCGTGATTGAAAGCAACTTTACCGCCACCAACGTATGGGGTGAATTGGCCGCTAAAAAACTCGGCGCCAAACATTTTGCCTATCTTATTGTGGAAGACTACAGTCTTTCAGACCTGCGGTATATGAAATTTTACGATTTCAAATACGAGCGCGGGGAATTGGCGGGGAATACGCAGTACGCTCTGCCACAGTTATTTGAGGGGTATCGCACGATTCCGGAGGATAAGACGGGTGAATTAACGGCGGTTTGTTACAACGTTATTGAAGAATGTGACAGCGAACACGATGCCTTTATCACCGATGCCGATTATCATATCGGCAGTATCGGTCGAATAAACAAGCCGTTTGTGGCACCGATGATTGCCGACGTATGTGCTTTTGCCGAGAAGCATCCCGAAAAGACCATTCAAATCGTACTGTTCGGTGGGTCGCCCGATGCCGACGATCTCACCAATGTGCACGCCGCCGCCCAGAGCACTCCAAACGTTTCCGTTTATGTGACAGGGCCTATCTTCCCCGTTCCAAAGCATCTGTTGGATAAAATGGATGTGTTTATTTCTTCGGCAGGCGCTGCTAGAACCTCTGCGGATGCCGGGTATATCACGATCACGATCGATGCCAACGATTTTGAGCCGATTGGTATTTTGGGGTATACCACCAACGATAACGTCCATCGCAATCCCGATATCCCCCACGAATCTACGCAAGCGTTGCTTGAAAGAATTTTGATTGAAAACGAGTTTTCCGATTGTCATCCTACCATCACGCTATCGTCTCCCGATTTTATGGAAATGTTCAAGGATCATATGGAGTATTTGGCGCGATCCAATAAAGAAAAACAGTATTATAACATCAATAAATTACGTCCAAAATGGATCAGTCTACTGCTGCATCGGTGGTTGCGCCGCCGATCATAAAACCATTCATCGTCGGAGGAAGCTATGCGTACCGTTCATCTGTTGACCTTTCACGGCTCTGTCAACTACGGCGCCGTTTTGCAGGCCTATGCGTTACATAAGGCAATTATGGATGCCGGCGCCCCCTGCTTGGTAATCGACTACAATCGAATAACACATCACCGTAATTATTTGAAAATTCCAAAATCTTCATTAAAGGGATACGCTTATCTATTATCAAAATGGCCGGCAAAATGGAAGCTTCATCGGAAATTTGATCGTTTCACCACGTCCAAAATGCGGTTGACCAAGACATTCAACGGGTATCCCGCTATGTCGAAAACGGATTTTGAAAGTGATGCCGTCTTTGTCGTGGGCAGCGATCAGATCTGGAACTGCCAAATGACTAACGACAACACCCATTACTATTTGGATTTCACGGAAAGTAAGAACAAGTATTCCTATGCCGCCAGCTTGGGCGTTTCGGACATTGCCGATTGGAAAAACAAAGAAACGTTAGGATCACTTCTTCGCGATTTTCGCGCCATCAGCGTACGGGAAGAGAGTGCCGCCGATATTTTACAACAGGAATTCGGCCTTTCCTCCACCGTTGTTTGCGATCCGACGTTTTTACTGACCGCAGATCGATGGTCTTCGATCATTCCCCGAATGGAGCGAAAACCGTATGTAGTATTGTTTATGTTTAATAACAATGAAACGGTCATACGCGCCGCTCGGGAGCTGGCAGAAACGCATCAACTGGAGCTGGTCAACATCGCTTATATGGTAAAACACGTGGAAGGTGCGCAAAACGTGAGCAACCTCAGTCCCGAGGAATGGCTGGCCTATATCAAAAATGCATCGTATGTGTTCACCGATTCGTTCCACGGCTTTGCGTTATCGTTGAATTTCAACAAACAAGTTTGGGTTGCTTTATCCAACACCAAGCGTAATTCACGCATTTTGGATCTGGCGAATCGCTACGGTATTGCTCATCGAATCGTTACCGATACGGTTTCAAAAACGGATATTGATTACGTTGCCGTTAATGAGAAAATCGATGCCGACCGTCAACACTCTTTGAATTTTTTACAGGAGATCTTGCACGATGCCAACTACCAATAACTCCAGAACCACGCAATTTATAAAAAATATTGTTGGATCTGCCTTGCTGCAAATTGTCACCATTATCACCGGATTTATTTCCCCTCGATTGATGCTGACGGCTTTCGGATCCGAAATAAACGGCATTACCTCTTCCATCACACAATTTATATCCTATCTGACGTTGGTGGAAGCCGGTCTGTCTAACGCTACCGTATTTGCGCTATATAAACCGCTGGCGGATCGCGATATCAAAGAACGAGATGCGGTTATCAGTGCATCGCGAATCGCCTATCTGCGTGTAGGCATTTTATTCGTCGCTCTCTCGTTGGGGTTGGCGCTCATCTACCCCTATATCGGCAGCACGGACGCGATGAGTAACTGGGAATTAGGGCTGCTGGTTTTGGTTCTTTGCAGCAATACCACCATCAACTTCTTCATCTTGGCAAAATACCGCACCTTGCTGACGGCTGACCAATGCGGCTATATTATTTCCTTTTCTTCTTGCGCGCAGCTACTGACGCATTTGGCGATTGTTTACGTAACCATTCAGCTAGGGTTCCCTGTTACCGCTGTGAGAGCGTTCGGTATTCTTTCTTATGGCGTTACCACGCTGATTTTAGCCATCAGTGTACGGCTCAAATACGGAAAGATCAATTATAAAGCTCCCCCCAATATGAAAGCACTGGACAAGCGCCACGATGCGATGTTCTTGCAAATTATGGGAGTCATAACCGCCGCAACGCCCGTGGTTATTATGACAGCGCTGTTAGACTATAAAACCATTAGCGTCTATACCATTTATAATATGATCGCGGGAAGCGTTGCCACGTGCATTTCCGTCTTCACAAGTGGCTTAGGCTCCGCCTTTGGAAACATTTATGCAATCAACGACACAGCATTACTCAAAAAAACCACCGAGGAATTCCGCGTGGCGTTTTATGCTTTGGTTACCATCGTCTATACGGTTATGCTTTCCTCGTTGATACCGTTCGTTCGATTATATACGGACGGCATTACGGACACTAACTATCTGCTTCCCTTGTTCGGTATTTTGATCACAGCAAAAGGCTTGTTGGATAATATGAAAGCCCCTCACGGTATGCTGGTCATGTCCTTCGGCAAATATCGAGAAATTCGACGCCAAACCATCATACAAGGTGTTCTGATCATTGCTTCCACTTTTCTGTTCACGAAGCTTTGGGGATTAAACGGCTGTATGCTGGCGCTGTGCGTAGCCAATGTGTATATGCTCGTTGAACTATTGATCTTAACGCCCAAAGTCCTTGTGGAAATGTCCGTCAGGAAAAACCTCCGCCAGATCGTGCAGATATTGGTTGTGGTGTTTGGCACTTACGGCATCTCACTAGCGATTCCGTATCAACCCGATAACTATTTATCGTGGCTGGTATACGCCTGTGTCATCGGCATCTTCGCCACGGTTGTGACGATTGGTATTTTCTTTTTGTTTGATAAAACGGAAATGCTCAGTCTGTGGCAGAGGATCTGCATTCTTTTGAAAAGGGGGAAAAACCGTGTTGACAATTAACGATCCCGCCAAATGTTGCGGTTGCGGCGCTTGTTATTCGGCTTGCCCCAATGGATCCATCTCGATGCAATACGATGCCGAAGGCTTCTTGTATCCTACTATCAATGCAGAAACATGTTTGCATTGTGATTTGTGTGAAACCGTATGTCCCGTGCTTTCCGCAGGTGCTCCCGCAAAAAACAACCACGTCGCCTTTGCCGCACGAACCAACGATGTTGATGCGCTGGTTCAATCCACTTCCGGTGGGATCGCCTTTGAACTGGCCTCGTACGTTTTGCGCTTAGGCGGTGTTGTGTACGGCGCATGCTTCGATGAAGCCATGCGCGTAGTACATCAGGAGATCACAGATGCTTCCGAACTGAAAAAGCTGCAAGGCTCGAAATACGTGCAAAGCGACATTGGGAATACCTACGCTTGTGCAAAACAGCATTTGCAAAAAGGGGATTGGGTATTGTTTACCGGTTCTCCGTGCCAAATAGAAGGGCTTTATTCCTTTCTCAGGAAAGAGTATCCCACTCTGATCACTATGGACTTTATTTGCCACGGAGTTCCTGCCCCAGGATTGTGGGAGCAATACTTAAACGAAACCGCGTTTTCTTCTGCAAAAAACATCGTGTTTAGAGAAAAATCCAAGGGCTGGGAAACCAATTCCCGGTTTGTCGTGTTTGATAAAAATAATCGTCCAATATGCAAACAATCGTTTTACAAAAATCCTTTTTACTTCTTCTTCGCAAACAACTACTCCTTGCGTCCGATCTGCTATGAGTGTCCGTTCAAAACGGGATACAAAAAGAGCGATTTCACCGTGGGCGATCTTTGGGGGATATCGAAGCTACTGCCGAACAAGCCCGATGATCGCGGTATGTCGTTGGTGTTATTAAACAGTGAAAAGGCTGCCGATATTTTCGAAAAGCTAGCCGAAAACATCGACTCTTGGGCGATATCCTACGACGACGCCATTGCCGAAAATATGATGTTTTTGCGTTCGGTGACAAAGCCACAAAAACGGGCTCTGTTTTTTAAGGAAATCCAATCGTCGACCTTCAAAAAATTATACGGCAAATACAAACCGAAGGATCCTCCCATCTTGGCCATCAAGAAAAAGCTCTATCCCATAAAGCAGTTGTTAAAAACGTTCAGATAATAAATTTGTAAAGGGTGTTTCATATGTTCAAAGGTAAAACTCTTCTAATCACCGGTGGAACCGGTTCGTTCGGCAACGCAGTGCTCAATCGCTTTTTGAAGACCGACATCGGTGAGATCCGCATTTTCTCCCGCGATGAGAAAAAGCAGGACGATATGCGGCACGAATTTCAGGCAAAAATGCCGGAGGTAGCCGAGAAGATCACATTTTATATCGGCGACGTGAGAAATTTGGAATCCGTGCGCGGCGCTATGCACGGCGTGGATTACATCTTCCACGCGGCGGCGCTCAAGCAAGTGCCCTCCTGCGAATTCTTCCCCATGGAAGCGGTGCGCACCAACGTGATCGGTACCGATAACGTGCTTACCGCCGCTATGGAAGCGGGGGTAAAATCGGTGATCTGCCTTTCCACCGACAAGGCCGCATACCCCGTCAATGCTATGGGAATTTCCAAGGCATTGGAGGAACGCGTAGCCGTTGCCAAATCCCACAACAGCACCCAGACCAAGATCTGCTGCACGCGCTACGGTAACGTGATGTGCAGCCGCGGCAGCGTCATTCCACTGTGGATCGAGCAGATCAAGGCAGGCAACCCCATCACCATCACCGAGCCGTCGATGACCCGCTTTATTATGTCGCTCGACGAAGCGGTGGATCTGGTACTGTTCGCGTTCGAGAACGGTGTCAGCGGTGATATTCTGGTGCAAAAGGCACCTGCCTGCACCATCGAAACGCTGGCGAAAGCGGTTACCGAGCTGTTTAACCCCACCACGGAAATCAAGGTCATCGGCATCCGCCACGGTGAGAAGATGTACGAGACTCTGCTCACCAACGAGGAATGCGCGAACGCCATTGATATGGGGGATTTCTATCGCGTACCCTGCGACAACCGCGGCCTGAACTACGATAAGTACTTTAAGGACGGCGACAAGGATCGCAACCCGCTCACCGAGTTTAACTCCAACAACACCGACCTGCTCAACGTCGAGCAGGTCAAGGAAAAGCTGCTGAGTCTGCAATA
>JAEIGA010011133.1_pt1 | contig 13657 bp, 7 predicted proteins | sample 9270691 | NCBI WGS metagenome assembly JAEIGA01 (sample SAMN17057246, study PRJNA624740) | gut metagenome | biome: biome; isolation source: fecal sample | host: Bos grunniens | place: China: Xizang | collected 2019
CTCGGGCTCGGTGGACTCAGTCTCGGGCTCGGTGGACTCGGTCTCGGGCTCGGTGGACTCGGTCTCGGGCTCGGTGGACTCAGTCTCGGGCTCGGTGGACTCAGTCTCGGGCTCGGTGGTCTCGGTCTCGACCTCACCAACAGCTACGTCGGTGAAGGTAAAGAGGTGGCAGAGGTGCTGAATGCCATTGTACTCAAGAGCGCTACGAACAGCCACGTATACGTCAACGGTCTGGCCCTCGTAAGCAGAGAGGTCGATGGTGGCATCGTAGCAGCAGTTGGAGTATACAATGCCCTCTCCAGTCAAGCCACCATACACGGCAGCCCAGAATCCATAGGAGCCGGAATCCGATTCAGCGGCAGCACTGTAAGTAGCAGGAATCTCCATCCAGTTCTCACCGTCGATGGAGTAGAACAGCTTATCCTGACCGCCGTTTACAAAAGCAAAACCCGAGAAGGTGATCTTGTTGTCAACAACGGTTACACCGGGGCGCTCAACAGCGTAGATATAATAGTTACCATCCTCAGTCTTTCTGTAGCCGCATACACCGTCAAATCCGTTTTCTACTTCGACACCGTTGATCTTAAGAGCGGAGCCAGCGTAGGGGAAGGAGGTGGAGGGAGTTGCAACCATGTCAGCATCGGAAGGCTCGGTGGACTCGGTCTCGGGCTCGGTGGACTCAGTCTCGGGCTCGGTGGACTCAGTCTCGGGCTCGGTGGTGGTATCCTCAGGAGCCTCGGTATCAGCCTCGATGTCAGCACCGATGAAGGTGATGGAGGAAACGGCGAGGCCGTTGCCATCCTTCATGTCATGAACCAGGTAAACGTCACCGCTGTAGGTAACGTCGGACAGGTCGATCTCAACGGCACGGTCACCGGCAGCCCAGCCAGCGGCGGGGTTGGTGAGTGCGCCGAATGCCAGAACGTTTGCACCGGCAATGGGAGCGTTGTTGCCATCTGCTACGGGACCGTTAGAGGTCAGGCAGAGCGTAGAACCAACGGTACCCAGTTGAGCATTGCCATCGCAACCGTAGACGATGATCACCTTGGAGTACTTGGAGAGATCCATAGCACCGAGATTAACGGCGTTGCCGAAGTTCATCAGCTGGATTACGGGGGAAGTGTATCCAGCAGCAGAGAATTCGACGGCACCGAAATTGCTCAGGTTCACAACGACGTCATCGTACTTGGTGGGCTCGTCAGGGTTTACGGGAGTAGCAGTGGTGTCCTCCTCGGGAACAGTGGTGTCCGCCTCGGGAACAGTGGTGTCTTCCTCGGGAACAGTGGTGTCTTCCTCTGCGCCCCCGGCAACGACAACGTCGGTGAGGGTCAGGAAGTGGCAAAGACCGTTGCTGGTGCCGCCAACGGCAATTTTGATGGTGATGGTCTCACCTGCAAATGCAGACAGGTCAGCAACAACATCTGCGAAAGCGCCATTGGTAGGAATGATGTTCTTCAGGTACCAGTCAGAGTTTTCATCGCCTGCGTAGGCAACGTTATCTGCGGTAGCGTCGGTGTAGGTACCGGCAAACTGATACCAGTTCTGACCGTCAACAGACCAGAAAATACCATTCTGACCGGCGTTCATGAGAGCCCAACCGGTGAGGGTCAGCTTGCCATCAGCACCGACGGTAATGCCGGCCTGCTCAGCGACCATGTGAGTGTAGGGCTTCTCCTTCATGTAGCGGTAACCATTCAGATCATAAGCCGCACCATTGATGTTGCTGATGTGGCCAAAGTATCTGAAGTTAGTAATGGGAGCGCCAACGAAGTCAGCAGCAGGAATGTCGGGAGTCTCTCCCCCACCCTCGCCGATCACAACAGTAACGGTGTAGATCTCTGCAACGGTACCGTCAGCCAGCTTAACAACAGCGGTAACGGTGTGAGTACCCGTAAGGGTGGAGAGGTCTACGAGAACCTCGAAGCGGCTTGCATTGGGGCCGCCTGCGCCGAGAACGGGAGCCTCGGTGGGCATGGTGAATGCAGCGTCGTAGGTGAAGTAGGTGTTGTCAATGCAGTAACCGAACTGCTCGAACTTCTGGTCGAAGCCGATCCAGCCGCGGAACTTGATGGACTGAGCGTTACCATCAGCGAATTTGATGGTGTTGTTGATAGCCTCCAGCTTGGGAACGTAATCACCGTCACCATTCAGAGGAGCGCCGTTTACGTAGAAGGTGTCGAAGGACCAGTTCTTCATGCCGGCGGTTGCCTTATCAACGAAGGGCAGACCAACAGGCAACAGAGGAATCAGCTCGAAGCAAACGGTCTCGGTACCTTCGGTCTTGTCAGCGAATGCGATCGCGATGGCGTTCTTATCGCCTGCCTTAACCTCAAGTCTGATCTGGCTGACGAACTTGTCGGGCTCACCGTTGGTGATGATAGCGAAGAGAACGTCAGGGTTCTTGGAGTTAATGATCAGAGTACCGTCCTTAGAGGAGGTGTGGTTGTAGATAGCGTAGCCGTCAGCGGGAACGTTCACGTCAGCGAAGACGGAATCATTTACGTTCACGGGAGGAACGGGTACGGGAACACCGTCGTCAGCAACGAACTCGATTGCAGAGATGGCGATCTCGGTGCCGTAGGGGTTGTGCATGGTCACGAAAACGTCGCCCTTGTAGTCAACGCCCGTCAAATCGATCTCAACCCATCTTGCGCCGCCTGCCCAGCCGGTGGAGCTGAAGACCATGTCAGCGTGAGCGATATCACCTGCCATGTTGTAGTCACCAGCCTGACCGTAAGAGGTCGCGGTGCTCTTCAGACCAATGGGAGCGTCGCCGTTCAGTGCAGCGAAGTTGGCCTTGGTGCCGTCGCCGCCGTCGCAGCCGTACAGGATGCGAACCATCTTGTAGCCGGACAGATCCATGTAACCCAGAGCGATGTTACCGCCGTAGCCCAGTTTGAACAGAGGTGCGTTGTAACCTGCCTCGGGCCAGCTTGCCAGGTGACCTGCGATAGAGGACAGATCAACGATCAGATCCTCAGCAGGAGTGGAGGGAACGTCGGGAGTCTCGGTGGTGTCCTCGGGAGCGGTGGTTTCATCACCGGGAACGTCGGGAGTGCCATACTCGTAGTTCTGAGCTGCCTCTGCGGTAGCGAAGAATGCTACGTACTCAACGTCGATGGATGCACCGGCGGGCAGAGGATTTCTCTGGTAGCTGCCGTCATCGTTTCTGATGGGCTGGCCATTCTCGTCGAGAATGTAGCCGGGCTCAAGAACGTCGAAACGGAAGTAGGAAACGGTCGAGCCGTCGTAAGCGTCGATATCGGACAGATCGAAGATCACCAGCTGCCACTCGCCGTCAGCAATAACGGGAGCCTTCATCATGGTGTCATCGTTCTGAGGGCCTGCGCCGGCAGATGCCAGATAGAACTGGATGTACGCGCCCTCAGCGTTGGTTCTGTACTTGATAGCCAGGAAACGATCGCCCTTTACGCCTGCGAAGGGATAGTAGTAGGGATCGTTATCCGAAGGAATGTAGGTAACGTAGTTACCGTCCACGGTGCCGTTTACAACGCCGCTTGCGATATGGTTACCGAGAGCGGGATCGTTGGAACCCAGTTCGGTTGCATCGAAGAAGTTGGTAGGATCGTTCTCACTTGCGGGAGCAGCTTCCTTATCGATGTTGAACTCAGCGATGGTGATGTACTTGTCGCCGATCTTAACGAGAGCCTTGATGTTGTGCTCGCCTTCCAGCTTAGCTACGTCAACGGCGATAGCGAAGCGGTTACCCGCGGTGCCGCCGAATGCCTTGATTGCGTCAAGAACGCCCTGCTCTGCGGGGAAGATGAAGGAAGGATCGGTCACGTAGGTACCGTTGTCGATCATGTAACCGAACTCGTAATCCTCGGTCATGAGCGCAGCCCAACCCCAGACATACAGGGTAGCGGTGGTTGCGTCGATCTTAGCGAGGGTAGCGATGTCAGCGGGCTTTACGTTTGCGCCCTGCAGGCTGCCGACCTTAACCTCATCGAAGGAAACGTGCTTCACGTCGTCCTTGGAATCCTCCCAGTAAACGGGAGCCTCAACAACGAGATTGACAGTCCAGATCTCGACAAGAGTACCGTCAGCCAGCTTAGCAACAGCGGTAACGGTGTGAGTGCCTGCGGTCAGATCAAAGATATCAACAAAGATATCAAAACGGGTAGCGTACTGGCCGCCTGCGCTGAGAACGCCGCCCTCAGCCTCGACCATGTAGTCACCGTAAACAGCCTCAGCATCATTGATGATGTAACCGTACTCGGCGATCTCCTGATCAAAGCCGATCCAACCACGGAAGGTAACGGATTTGTGTGCCTTACCGATGGGGAAGGAGACGGTGTTGTCAATGGCATTCATCTTGTCGATGTAGTTGCCATCGCCATTGAGAGGAACGTTGTTTACGTAGAAGGTGTCGAATGCCCAGTTCTGAAGACCGGCATACTCCTTCTCTACGTAAGGCTTATCATCCTCAACGGGAGCGGTGGTTTCCTCAGGAGCAGTAGTGTCCTCAGGAGCGGTAGTGTCGTCCTCAGGAGCGGTAGTGTCGTCCTCAGGAGCGGTGGTGTCGTCCTCAGGAGCGGTGGTGTCCTCAGGAGCGGTGGGGGTTTCCGTAGTCTCTTCAGGAGCAGAGGTAGTGATGTCAGCACCCGTGGTTTCAGCCGGGGTCTTGTCATCCTTACATGCAACCAGAGTCATGGCGATAACCGTGACGAGAGCTACAAGAATCAGCAACTTTTTCATGGCTTCTTTCCTTTCCATAAAAGTAATGAGAAACACTATCTCATGTTTCTGATACACATTATACTATACTTTACCAAAAAAAGCAAGGGGGTTTGCAACAAAATTTAAAAAAAGGTTGATGTTTTTCTCGACAGGATGGCAAGATGCACAATTTATTTGTTAATTTTTTGTAAAAAAGAACCGCCCTTTCGAAAAAGAGCGGTTCTTTTCATTATTTTCACATTATTCCGCCTTGGCTGAAGGTGCGGGGGGCGCAACGGGATCGATCATATACTTTTTAATCACGGGGTACACGGCGTAGGTATACATAAAGCCACAGAAGCCCAGCAGGTAGAGCGCAGGGATAATGATGACAGCATAAAATCCGATCTGTATGCCGAGCACGATCAGCGCCACGGACACGGCGGTGAGAGCGGCTATACCGAGGAAGGCCATAAGATTGCGCTTGATGCCGAGAGCGGTGAAGATCAGGGCATTTTTCAGGATTTTCGAAAGCTTCATGTCGAATGTGACCATCATGGTATACATATAGAAGCGCATAATGGCGTAAATGAGGATGAGCGCGATGGTCATCACGTACATGAAGTTGGTACCCATAGAAGGGGGCATACCGTAAAAGTAATTGAAATCAAAGAACAAAACACCGATCACGGCACAATCCAGAATACCCATGCCGAGTGCCTGCTTCCAGTTGCGGCGGATGGCGTAGAAGTAGTCCGAAAGGAGGAACACACCATCACCGCGCACCATATTGCGCAGAATGTAGGTCGTGCCCGCCTTTTGCCAGCCGTAGGTCGCTACGTGAAGCACGAGCAGGATGCCAATAATCCAATAAATAGGTGAATTGAACACTGTGATCTCGCGCAGAAGTCCCGACGCGCCCGAGAACAAGGTAGCCCCCACCGAGGTGGGCAGGGCGGTTTGCGCGCCGAGCATGGGCGCGTAGAGCGGGAAATACTGGGTGGGATTCTTGGGAGCGGTCATGTGCAGATAGACGGCCACCACAAGGGGAAGCACCTGCACCAGCATTAACAGATTGAGGGAGATCAGACGCCAGAATTTGCGCCCCCATAGCTTGAAAAAGTATTTCAGATTGGGGGTGGTATCCTCCCCCTTTTCGACACCCGGGCCGTCGCGGTTCATGTCGAAAAGCTTAAATTTCTTTTTCTTCTTGGTTTCCAATGTTTTTCGTTCCTTTTCTTTGTATTGCGGCGTAGCCGCTCGGGAAATCACAGATTATATATAATAATGTAAAAAAGCGTTCAAAAAATCAGCACGGCGTACCCAAGGCAGGCTGCCGCCACAGCGCCGACTATCAGCACGAACGCGACTACGTATCGGGCAAGCAAGCCAACCGTAAGATAATTCCCTGCCCCCTCGCACTCACGGTCATCCATGCGGCGCGCCAATCGGCACGCGGCGGTGGCCATGCAGACGCGGAAAACCAGCTCCGCCGCAGCGCGAAGAAGAAAGGCCACGAAAAGAGCGGTTGGAGCAGATCCTATGCTTGCAAGGTGCCATAGGAGTGCCAGCGTCGCGCCGTCGGCCATGCCGCAAACGAGCAGAACGCCGTTCGTGAGCGCGCCGCTGAACCGCGTCAGCCCGGCGCAAAACAGCAGGACGTACAGCGGGATCTGGGCGGCGCACAACCGCATCCACAGAGCAACAACTGAGCCGCCTCCCGACGTATGGCCGCGAATATACGAGCCAATCTCATCAGCGGACACGGTCGAAACCGTCCCGCACGTCACCCACAGCCCCAAGCAAACAGCCGCAAGGGCCACCAGTGCGGCGCGAACAGGCACGTAGCGCAGACGCCAGGAGCGGACCAAGGCACGCGAGTCGCCGTTGGGCATCGGGTTAGGATGCGATACGTCAAAGTTTGGGCGGTTGGGGAGTAGCATGGTACAATTCCTTTCCCGACAATATTTTTTGTCGTTTAGGCAAAGGATGCCTGCTACAATGTACGCGCGCGCAGGGGAAAATAGAACGGGTATGAATTACTTGCTGCCAAGCTCGTCGGCACGGGCGGTGCAGGCGCGCATTGCGTCCACGACCATCTCAGTCATCCCACGATCGGTCAACACACCCATAGCGCGCTCAGTGGTGCCACCCTTGGAGGTCACCATACGAATCTGCTCCTCCGGAGTAAGTCCACCCGCCTTGAGCAGAGCCGCAGAACCGATCACGACGTCGCAAATGCAATCCAGCAGGCCGTCGATCTCCAACCCTTGGGCATGAGCGCCCTGCAAAATAGCGTTAATGAAGGCGAACACGTAAGCGGGCGAGGAAGAAGTGACCGAAATGATGCGGTTCATCTCACTCTCGTCGATCACCAGCACGCGTCCCGATGCTTCGAACAGAGAGCAGACGAAGGCAAAATCGTCAGCCGACACGTCATCGGCGCGGCAGATCACACTGACACCCTGACCGATCAGCATAGGCGTGTTGGGGAGCACGCGCACAACGGGCGCGCCGCCCAGCGCAGTCTTGACGGTATCCACCGTGATGCCCGCGGCAATGGTGACAATCAGCTTATTTTCGATGCCCTCGACAGTCGCCAGCTCGGGCAGGATGTCGGCAAAATTCTGAGGCTTGACCGACAGCACGACGCAGTCAGCAAGGCTTGCCGCCTCGGCGACCGAGGAGGCAACGGTAGCGCCCTGCCGGGCGTAGGGGGCGCATTTATCGGGCAGGCAATCCGAGAGGACAACGTGATTGTAATCGACAGCCCCGCTGCGGATGATGCCACCGAGGATGGCGCCCGCCATATTGCCGACGCCGATGAAAGCAATTTTACGCATAGTGAGAAACCCTCTTTCTCAAATTATTGCAAATATTATATCACAGAATTGTGATGCGGATATGAACATTCGTCAACTTGGGCGGATTTTTAGAGATTTTTCCGGCAAACAAGCAACAAGCCGCTTTTTATTATAAACATTTTGTTTAAAAATAAACTTTTTATTTATTGTTCTGCCGCATGACCTCAAATGCAAGCACGGCGGCAGAAGCCGCCGAGGACAGCGAGCCTCGGAAATCTCCGTGATAGCCGATGCGCACCCTCAGGTCACACTCGTCGAGAACCGCGCGGGAGATGCCCCGCTTCTCTCCCCCGATGACGAGCAGGAGGGGGTGGGTCAAATCCGCCTCGTACAGATCCACCGAATCGCGGATCTCGGCGGCAGCGGCGCGGTAACCCTTCTCGCGGAGCTTGGCGACGGCGCCGGCAGGCTCGCTGATCCAGATGGGCATCTTCTCGGACGTGCCCGCCGAGGAGCGCGCCACGAGTCCCGCCACGCCCATCCAGTTGCGGGGCGGCAGGATCACGCCGTCTGCTCCCGCGGCGTACAGCGAGCGCACGGTGTAGCCAAAGTTATAGGGATCCTCGATACCGTCAAGCAGAACGTAGAAGCCGTCGGGGCGGATAGAGTCCATACCCTCGTCCAGCGTGGGGATGGTGCGGTCAGAGCAGACGGCGACGATGCCGCCGTGGGTCTTGCCCGACGTCAACGCGTCCAGATCCTCGGAGCGCACCATTTGCAGATCAAAGCCCAGCTCCTCGGCGCGGTGGCGCAGAAAGGCGATCTCACGCGCCTTCTTCTCGGCGCGGGCGCGGTCTATGAACACCGTCCTCACCGTGCGGTCGTTAAAGGCACGGATGGCGGGATCAAGCACCGCCGAGATGGCGGTCATGCCCTCAAAAAGATCAGGGGTGGCGGGGGTGGTACAGGTTTCATCCATCATAGTAGATCCTTTCAGCGTCACGGCAGGAATTTGCCGCGCGGCACGGATATTCGCGCGCACACGCGCATAGGCTTGAGTAAAGCGGAGGCAAAGCAACCGCGCAAGGGGGAAGATAGAGTCATGCACAAAGTATCCGACGGGGAGCGTTGCATCACGTTCGCCCATTACATCATCGAGCATCGCGCCACGGTTCGAGCGACCGCCGCGCAATTCAGCATCAGCAAGAGCACGGTTCACAAGGACGTGACCGAGGTTCTGCCGCATATCAACCGAGCCTTGTACGACGAGGTCAAGGTTATTCTTGATCAGAACAAGAGCGAGCGGCATTTGCGCGGCGGGGAGGCAACCCGCCGAAAATATCTCGCAGAAAGCGATACGTCAGGCGGCACACCGCATCGCGAGGGGAACGGATTGTAGTATACCATATTTGAGCAAAAAAGTCAATCTCCCCTCATGGGGAGCAGACAGACAATCCAATAAAATTTTAAAAGACACTTGAAAAAAACGGCGGGATGGTATATAATGAATCCAGCGCGTGTATCTGCACGCATTCGGATCAAGGAGGATTCACACCATGTCTGCAAACGCATTGAACGTCACCGTTTGGAACGAATACCGCCACGAGCGGATGGAGGAGGCCTGCCGCGCCATTTACCCCGACGGCATCCACGGGCTCATCAAATCCTTTCTTGAGGAGGCCGACGCCGAGCTCTCCGTGCGCCTTGCCGCGCTGGACGATCCCGATAACGGACTTTCCGACGACGTACTGAACTCCACCGACGTGCTTCTTTGGTGGGGACACATGGCGCACCACGAGGTACCCGACGATCTGGTTGCCAAAATCCGTCAGCGCGTGTATCTGGGCAAAATGGGCCTGATCGTGCTCCACTCGGGCCACCACTCCAAGGTATTCAAGGAGGTCGTGGGCACCAACGGCAATCTCTCGTGGGGACGCGACCAGAACGAGATCGTATGGAACCTGCTCCCCGCGCACCCCATCGCCGCCGGCATTCCCGACCACTTCAATCTTTTTGAAGAGCTGTACTGCGAGCCCTTCTACGTTCCCCAGCCCGACGAGCTGGTGTTCGGCGGCTGGTTTGAGGACGGCTACATCTTCCGCAGCGGTCTGTGCTACTACCGCGGCGCGGGCAAGGTCTTCTACTTCCAGCCCGGCCACGAGTTCTGCCGCTCCTTCTACAACCCCTACGTTCAGCGCATCATCTGCAACGCGGTTCGCTGGGCCGCCCCCAACGATATCGGCTACGAGATCACCGACGGTTGCCCCCACGTGACCGAAAAGCTTTCGGAAAAATTTTAATCATGTAATAAACACAAGCACCCCTGCCCTCGGGAAATTCCCAAAGGACAGGGGTTTTTTGTGTTTTTTAGAAAGCTTTTGGGGGATTCTCAAGGTACTTTTTCTCGAAAAAGTACCTTGAGTGGGATTTGGGGCAACGCCCCAAATTCGATCATTTTGCCAGTGCTTCTTCGATAAGATTACCGATGGCAACGCGGAGGTCGGTGAAGTTCTCGGGGGAGGTGTTATAGTTGGACAGCGAGGTGGTCAGGCGGTGGATGATCAGCTCGGTCTTCTCGGCACCGTACAGCTCGGTGAGCATAGTGAGGTACTCGAAGTCCTCGATACCGTCGCGCACACCCTCCAGACGGAGCGAGCCGATGGGGCCGTACTCGCCGAAGTCGGTACCGCAGTACACCAGCACGCCGTTGCCGTAGATATCGTACTGATTATCCAGCACCTCATGCTTGGAGTTCACGCCGCGGTCATCGCCCACGAAGTACCAGTCGTTGGCCAGATAGTAGAGGAAGTTATCCACACCGTAGAGCTTCTGCTGCCAGAACAGGATGCGATACTTGACCGACTCGGACTCCAGAGCCAGCGTGATCTCGGGCTCCTCGGGACGGCGGGTGACGTACCACCACAACTCGTCTCCCTCGGCCTTTTCGGCCTCCATACGGTCAGCAAACGTGCCGAGGTTCTTTTCAAGGAGAGGCGTCATGACGTAGGTGAGGCGGTGGTCATAGTTGAACTCAGCGTAGGTGGTGAAGAAGTAGGGTTTGAAGCACCAGACGTTGACCGAATCCTTGACGTAGGACAGGTTGTCCACGGTGGACTCGGCGTTCCAGGAGTAGTTGACGTGCTCAGGAGCCATCATCTTGTAGCCCGGGAAGCAACGCGCAAGCATTTCGCCCAAGCTGTTGATCTTGTCGAGATGATCCTTGGTCATAGGCTCGTCCACGAGGTAGAAATACGCCTTATCCAGCCATTCCTGCTTCTGAGAGAGGAAATTGTAAGCGGCGGTGACGTTGGACTCGGTCGCCTCCACCTTCCAGCCCAGGGGGTTGAAGGCGGTCACGCGGGGATTGTCAAGGTACTCCAGGATACGGCTATCCGAGAAGGTACCCTGCGTGCTGTAAGGCAGGGTGTACGCGCAGATGCGGTTGTCCAGCAGGAGATCGTAGTAGTTCTTGTAGAGCAAACCGTCGTCGCCCTCGTAGCACTGGTGTGCCATGTAGATGTTGTACCAGCTCAGATCCATCTGGGTCTTGCAGGAGGTTTCCTCGGGCAGGACGAAGCTCCAGACATACACCGACACAGTAGCGCGCTTGATCTCGTTGCCGTTGGCATCGGTGACCGTTACGGTCGCCTCATAGAGGCCCGCGGGGGTATCCATATCGGTAAAAGCCTTGATGATGAACATCTGGCTACGGCCGTCGGCAATGGCGAAGGTCTGGTCATCCTTGACCCACGGGGTGGGATCGGCGATGGTCTGGCCGTCCACGTCATCGAAGTAGTAGCCGTAGAGCAGCTCGGTGCGAAGCTCCACGCCGTCAGCGTTGGCGAAGTGAGAGACGGTAACCGTCAGGCCGCTGTGACCGCCCTTGGAGGCCAGCAGCAGGTGGCAGGACTCGGCCTCGTTCTTGGCCATACGCATCATGTAGGTATACCAGCCCGTGGAGGCGGTTTCCTCGGCGGGCGTCTTGGTGTAGGAGTGGTTGAACCACAGGTCGAGATCGGCGTCCTCGGCGGCGGCGGTCTGCTTCTCGTTATTCACAGTGGGAGCGGAATCCTCGCGGGAGAGGAGGTTATCGATCTCGGCCTCCTTCTCGGGGTCGGTTTCAATCTCGAAGGGATTATTCGAGGCACCGATGATGCCCTTGACCTCATCGTAGGACTTGGCAAAGAACACACCCGCCAGCAGCATACGCTCACCCGCGGTGGCGTTGCCATCCATGTAGTCGAGACGGAGCGAGGTCAGGTTGCCCTTCCAGTTAGCGGCACGGGACATATCGATCCAGACATACTGCCATCCGTCGCTCGCGTTATCGAAGATGGTGGTCACGGCCGCCTGCTCGGTGGGGCCCGCGATCGCGGAGGACGACCAGTAGATCTTGAAGTTGGCGTTGGTGCATCCGTCGTTTCTAATGCGGAACAGAATGTATGGATACTCGGACAGGTTGACGTTGCCCGCCTTGACGGCCTTGGCGTACTGGGCGTAGTTGATCTGCACGTAGGGATCGGTGACCATGCTGCCCATGGTCACAAACTGCAGAACCTTACCCTCCTCGGCATCCTCAACCAACGAAGCCTCGGTCTGGTTCTTGGATGCAAGGTGGCGAATGATCTTGTCATCGTCAAAGCGCACGCCCACGGTGGGGACGATGGGGGCGGGCTCGGTTTCGGTTTCGGACTCACTCTCGGTGTCGGGAGCGGTGCTCTCGTCGGTGTCGGGCTGCGTGCCTTCGTTGGTATCGGCAGGAGCGGTGTCAGCGGGAGCGGTGTCAGCGGGAGCGGTGTCTGCGGGAGCAGTGTCGGCAGGGGTGCTCTCGTCGGTGTCGGGCTGCGTGCCCTCGCCGGTCACGTCGCCTTGCACGTCGGTCGTGGCGGCCTCAGTTTCGCCCCCTTTATCGGTGTCACCCGTGCAGGCAACCGCCGCAATGAGGACAGCCAGCGTGAGCGCCAGCACGATCCAACTCAAATACTTTTTCATGGAATCTCATTCCTTTCTATATGATGCCTTCATTATACCATACGCGCGTCGGGCTTGTCAAGACGGGACGGGGGGGCTGAGCGGATTTGTGGAAAATAGCCAAACTTTTCCCTGCCCTATTGCCAAGCGCGGCGGGGCATGGTATAATGAGGATGAGGATTTGGGTGCGTTGCAAGCCCTTTATTTACGGAAAGGAGCAATTTATGAAACCAACTCAAGCAAAATGGTGGGCGAAGTGCCTTGGTTTTACCCTGTCGGTGGACGTACTGCTGGGCGTTGTCATGTTTCTTTACGCTCGCGAGATTTTGACCAATGTGCAGTCTCTCCTTCTATTTCTTGCTATCAGCGTGGTCGGCTCGCCGCTGTATTTCTTCGTCAAAAGCAATGCTACGTTCACCCCTTTGTATATTTCAGTTACCGCTGCCAGTCACATTCTGTGGATCGTTGCCATCATTTGGGGACTCTGCAAGGTATTTCCCGGTTGGGAGTTCGTCATGTTCTGGTTTACAGGAGGGACGTCTGCCGTCCTGCTGGCGTTGATTCTCCTGATGGATACGGTAATATGGGTGTGGCGCAGGATCTTCAAATAGATTGTTTTACATAAGCCCTAAATAGCACAATCCCCTTAGCGTAAGCAACCGAAAACAAACCGTTTTCAAGGCTACGCTAAGGGGATTTTTACGCAAGCAGAAGCGAGTCTGCGACCACGATTCAGGCGCGCTTGTTTTTATACCGTCTGCCCGTTTCTTCCAGATACAGCCGCATCATCAGCGGCCAGTCGGTCTGGATCAGGTCATAGCCGCGGTCACACAGCCAGCCCCAGCCCCCGTCGGGATCTCCCGCGGCGGAGATATCATCGTTGTGACCGGCTGACAGTTGGTCGCGGTAATTGTAAATAATGGCGTTGGCCCATACCAGTCGGCCGTCTCGGTGGAGCTTTTCGATGTACGCCTCACACCCCACCTCGGTGTCCTCCTGCTTGAAGATCACCTCGGCACCCACGTAGTTGATTCGACGCTTCATGAGGGCATCGTGAAGTCCCTCGTCCTTGCCGATGATGGGCAGGTAGGCGATGTCGGGGAACATTTCCTCGAGCAGAGTAAATATCTGCTCTTTCGGAGACGTCTTCACCACGATCTGATCCGCCATGTCAAAGCGGCGGATGAGGTCGCAGAGCTCGC
>JAEIGA010011134.1_pt1 | contig 13657 bp, 8 predicted proteins | sample 9270691 | NCBI WGS metagenome assembly JAEIGA01 (sample SAMN17057246, study PRJNA624740) | gut metagenome | biome: biome; isolation source: fecal sample | host: Bos grunniens | place: China: Xizang | collected 2019
ACCGTGACCATCCCCGCGGGTGAGCTTACGGCGATGCTCCGCATTAAGGGCTACCCCGAAGCCATAAGCGTTACGGACAACCTCGGCATCACGCTCAACCTCGTTGTTGAGCAGGAGGATGTGTGGGAAGAATATGGCACAGAGACGGAGGTATATCTGCACAAGTGCTGTCCTCTCGACATGAACGCCTTTACGGGCTATGCCGTACTCACATCGACATGGACAATGCAGTATATGAACGTGGAGTCGCGACTCGTAAAGACACGCCTCGACGAGACAATGCCCAACACCATCGTTGTTGAGGATATGTACTACGAGGGCTACGACATACGCATCACCTTCAAGAACGACAACCGCCTCGAGCCATTTATCGAGATGCCCGAAGCGCAGGTTGCGGGTACTACGGGTGAGGCCTTCGGCACTATCTACGGCAACGGCAAGTTGATGATGATGCAGCCCGCGGATTCGGGTTCGTACTACAGTCCCTGCGAGGGTTTCTTGTTGCAGTACGTTACGATGTATGTCGAGAATGTGGGCACCGTGGGCACCTACGCCAACGTTCTCGAGTGGATATCGGACGAGGAGGCTGAGCGCATACTCCGCGAGGGCGTGTAACAGACTGATTGGCTGATTAATGACGAAAAAAAATAGAATAAGCATATGAGACACATTTTTAAAATTAAGTTTTGGGCGGTGATGCTCACAGTGGCGATGGTTGCTGTGTCGTGCGACAACGGCAATGAGGTGACGCCACAGCCCATCCCCACGTTGGACAACATCGTGTGTAAGGCGGGAGACAAGCCACAGTTTGAGTTATCGGCAAGCCACGACTGGCAGCTATCGTCAGATGCCATGTGGTGTAAATTTGTCACCGCGGCAGGCATGATGCAGGATACATCAGGTAAGGCGGGCACACACACCATAACCCTCAACATTACGGATGAGGGCATCAAGGATAGTGCGACAACGGCTACCATCACAATCAAGATGGGTGGCATAAATCAGACATTAGTGACCGTGGAGCGCAGTGCTAAGGAACTTGTGTTAAAGATTAAGGATGCCAATGGCAAGAGCGCAGAGACCATAGAGTTGGGCTACGACGAGTGGAAGGAGTTTAGCATCGAGGCTAACTTTGCCTTCGCAGCAACCGACTTCCCCGAGTGGGTGGAACTCGGCACAAAGGAGGGCGAGACAATCGTAACGGGCATCGTGGGCACGGCTAACGAGCCCCTAACAGCCTATGCGCGCATCATCCCCAATGGCGAGCGCGAGTGCTACGCTATCGCAGCTGACCAGAGCAATAGCGTGACATTTGCCGATGCCGAGGGTAAGGCGTCGTTCAGCTTCCCCGTAGTCTTCGACGGCATGGGCGAGGATAAGCTCACCTTCACAGCGCCAACAGCCGACACCTTCGGCTGGGAGGTATCACTCGACGGCACGCTCTTCCGCCAGGTGGGTGCCACAGAGGAGGAGACAACAACAATAGAGGAGGCTCTCGACTACACCATCGCAGCGCGCAACAAGGAGTACTCGGTGCTTCTCGTTGAGAAGGTCATCAACCGCGGCATATCGTCGTATGTCATAGGCGCAGAGTGGATGCACTTCGACAATGGCACGCTCACCGTGGACGCTACCGACGCCACACGCTACGGCATGGTGGTAGCACTCCCCAACGGCATATATAATGACATCTGCAACAACCTCTTCGACAACCTCTTCGAGCTCGACTACACATCAGGTATCGGTCTTCCAACCATCAAGAACGACTATTTGAAGTATGTGCTTATAGAGTTCACGCAGCACGACTTTACGGAGCAGGAGGAGTATGAGGGCATGTACATCTACCACTCGTTGACAGCACTCGAGATTCCCGTAACGCCATACACCGATAGCGCAGTCATGGCGCAGTATGGCGCAGAGGAGGCCTACACCGTGGAGTTTATCGACTCTATCGAGGGTAAGCGTCCCGGCATCGTCATCGACCCTCGCATCGAGCTCTGGACAACAGAGACACTCGAGATGGGCGAGGCATCTGCCGAGGTATACTACAAGGGCGAGAAGCTAAAGATTAGCGAGGACGACTACTACCTCGGTGAGAACAAGGATGAGAAGATGGCGCTATACCTATGGTATCCCAAGGCAGAGACATTCACCGAGAATGTATATATCATCTTCAAGGTGGGCGACGTGGCGGCGAAGCTCCTTGTAGTAACACCCGTAACGAAGTAACACACCTGCGACTATGAGACACAACATTATAACTAAGATATGTAGCCTTGCAGCTCTTCTCTCGTTACTACTTGTGGGTGGCTGCGAGGAGCGAGGAGAAAACCTCTCGGCGGAGTATGGCTACGTGCAGTTCCAGCTTGTCAAGGCCTCGCAGCTCGACAACACACGTGCCGAGGAGCTCGAGTGGCTCTCGGATGCGTGCAAGATATGCGTCGTACTGCAGCACGACGGCTCTACAATCACGCAGACGCTAAACGTGGAGAGCTACGACGCAACAACTGCCGAGTGGGGACTATGGAGCGAGAAGCTTCGCCTCTTGGCGGGCGACTACAACGTCATCGGCTACTACATCTACGACAATCTCGACAACGAGATCTTGGTGGGTGAGGGTCAGGGGTCCTTCATCGTTGAGCACAACGGTCTTACAATTAAGACTATAGGCGTGGAGACCGTAGAGCGTGGCATGGTGTCGTTCGCACTGCTCAAGGCCTTTGAGACAACGCGCTACACCTACGAGAGCGACTTCATGTTTAGTTCTATCGCTGCGGTAGACATCACCATTCAGAACACCTTTAACAAGCGTACTACGAAGTTTGAGGCGCTCCCCGCGAGCTACTTCGAGAGCTTCGTGGAGGGTTCAATGGACGAGGAACTATACGACCGTAATGGCCAGTCGGCATATATCATCTGCAACACTACGTTCTGGCTCGAGGCGGGCAACTACATCATCACAGACTATGTTGTCTACTCAGACCGAAAGGCCAAGAACGCCATAGGTCGTGGTTCGATTGCCGATGCGAAGATGGAGTTCGACATCGAGGATAATGCTCACACCCTCGCAATCGTGCCCATCATCCTATCCCAGGAGAGCGAGCACATCAAGGACTACAAAGCCTTAAAGGAGATATGGCTTGCGCTTGATGGCCCAAATTGGACATTCTACGGCGAGGAGTACATGGCGGGAACAAACTGGGACTTCAACAAAGATATCGACATGTGGGGCGACCAGCCTGGTGTTACGCTCGACGGCAATGGCCGCGTGGTGGGTCTCAACATCTCGGGCTTTGGCGCTAAGGGTGTTGTGCCCGATGCCATAGGTCAGCTCACGGAGTTGCGCATGCTCTACTTGGGTAACCACAACGAGCTTATCGGGGGTTACAATGCTGGTAGCACAGCGCGCATAAACGCCCTCGACTACATGAATAACGTCGTAAGCTACGATGCTCGCACAGACCTCAGCCTCGAGCTTAAGCGAGCAATAAACAGCGACCCAAAGTTCACACCCATCGCGGGGCATAAGCCCCAGCGCAAGGATGTTGCATACGGCAACCTAACGAACGGTATAACAGCGATTTCGCGTGCCATGATGCGCCTAACGAAGCTCGAGCAGCTCTTCATAGCGAACTCGCCCATCACGGATGAGTTCTTCGCGGAGGTGGCACCCACATCTAAGTTCTACGCCGAGCGTGAGGAGTGGTCGTGGGCGAACTTTGAGATGCTCACAGACGTCGAGATATACAACTGCGCACAGCTAACACGCCTACCCATGGAGATGCTCGCGGCACTGCCCAACGTGCAGTCGCTCAATATCTCTATGAATAAGGGTATCTCGGGTGAGCAGCTCAAGGCGGATTGGGAGGCACTTATCGAGGGCGCCTCGGGCAACGACATTCAGATTCTCTACATGGGCTACAACAACCTACGCGAGACACCGTCGCACGACTACCTCAAGCAGATGACAAAGCTCGGATACCTCGACTGCACAAACAACCTCTTGGAGACCGTGCACCCCTTTGGTAAGGAGATATCGTTTGCTACCATCTACCTCGACAACAACCGCATCACACGCCTCTATGCTGCGGAGGATGGCTACTTCTGTGGTCTTGGCCAGTTGGAGACTCTCTCGTGCGCCAACAACTGCCTAACGGAGTTGCCCGACATCTTCACTGCACAGTCGGTATATACCGTACAGTCGGTGAACTTCTCATCGAACAACATCTCGGCATTGGAGAATGGCGACAAGTGGCGTGGTATCAACTCTTCGAGCCTCAACCTTGCGGACAACCGCTTCGAGGAGCTCCCCGCACGCCTTATGAAGTCGGGATCGAAGATTGAGACGCTCATGCTCTCAAGCAACGGCATGCGCAAGATTGACGAGGGTGCACTCACAGGCCCCTACAGCTACTATCTCACAACGATAGACCTCAGCTTCAACCGCCTAAAGGAGATACCCTACGACGACTTCAGTGCGTTGAACATCCCCTACCTCTACGGTATCGACCTCTCGAGCAACGCCTTTGAGGCATTCCCCTATGCACCGCTCGGCATCAACACGCTAACGGTGATGAGCATACGCCAGCAGCGCGACGATGAGGGTAACCGCACACTCCGCGAGTGGCCAACGGGACTATACACATGCCCCAAGATGTCGGCATTCTACATCGGCTCGAACGACCTACGCCAGATTGAGGATACCATATCGCCCTACATCCTTCTCTTCGAGATTAAGGACAACCCCAACATCTCGATAGACCTCTCGGGCGTATGTCCCTATATCGAGATGGGCTACTACGAGCTTATCTACGACTCTACGCAGGATATTCGCGGTTGCGACGCCCTAAACCTTGACTAATGAGAACTATGAGACAGATACTTAGATATATAGCAGCAAGCGTGGCTGTGCTTACAGCCGTGGGCTGCGCAACGGATACTACGACGATACATGGCTTCGAGGCCGACACAACGTCGATTGATGCCAAGGCTTCGGGTGGTAAGTACAACGTGGCTATTCGCTCGGACAAGGAGTGGACAGCCGTAGTCGATGCACCATGGGTCATGGTATCGCCCGCGAATGGTCGTGGCGAGGTGCGCTGCGAGGTGCGCATCGACTCGACACTCATCAACGATGCCCGCACAACCGAGATACGCTTCTCATCGGGTGGCTCACTCCTACAGAGCGTGAGCGTAAATCAGGAGGGCTATGCCCGTGCTATTACGCCCAACGAGAGCGAGGTTAAGATTGCAGCATCGGCAACACGTGATGCCCGCCACTTCGACGTTGAGGTTAGCGCAAACGTGGAGTTTGAGGTTGAGGCGGAGTATGACAGCGAGGAGAGCTGGCTAACGGTGGATAACTACACCCTAAACCTCGACCGCGGAGCACGTCCCCGCAGCACAACACTCGGCATCAGCTGGAAGATGAACCATACCCCCGAGGAGCGCATAGCGACACTACACCTACGCTCTAAGGATGGCAAGCCGCTGGAGAGTCCCGCGACAATCGTGGTACGCCAAACTGCAGCACCACTTATTGAGGATAACCGCCAGGGCGACTCGTTGGCCGTAATCGCCATCTACGAGAAGCTCGAGTGCTGGAGCGAGGGCGCTATATCAACGACCGAGGGCATGCACCGCTGGGAGTGCGTACGCCTCTGGGAGGCTAACGACCCCACACTACCTACGAAGGAGGCTGTGGGCCGTGTGCGCGACATCGAGCTTAGCTACTTCGACACCTACGAGGGCATACCCTACGAGATTAAGTACCTCAAATACCTCGAGACAATATCGCTCTACGGTAACGTGAACACCATGATTAAGTCGATCGACTTGGGCGAGGAGATATGCACATTGGAGCACCTCAAGGCGTTGCGCGTGGCGGCATTTGGTCTTGCGTCACTCCCCGAGAGCTTCAAGAACCTCGGCGACACGTTGGAAGACCTCGACCTCAACTCTAATAACTTTGTAGGCATCCCCGAGGTGATTACCGAGGAGAACTTCCCCCACCTCAAGAGCCTCGACCTCACGGCAAACCGTCGTGCCATGGTTAGCGACCTGCGTAATAGCGCCTCAAGCAGCGAGGGCATAGGCATACACCACAACACAGCAACAGATGACGCACTGGAGCGCCTATTCCTCTGGGAGAACCTCGAGTCGCTGACACTCTCGTACAACTACTTCGAGGGCTCTATTCCCGACTTCAAAGTTGGCGAGAAGGGTGTGCGTGCTTACGAAATTGAAGACTTTGTGGAGCGTGGCGATACGCTTGCATGGGCTGTGGAGCGAGGACTTCCTCGCGTGCTTCCCAACATGCGTAGTTTGCGTCTGAACCTCAACTTCTTCACTGGCGAGCTACCCGAATGGTTGCTCTACCACCCACGCCTTATGGAGTGGAGTGCCGAGAACCTCATCTACATACAGCAGGAGAATGGCGTGGACAGCAACGGCAATCGTGTGGGTTTCTCGAATGAGCCTACATCGCGCGAATACTACTTCCAGGCATACCCACTTATGCGTGGCAGATATGAGTTTAACGACGAAATAGCGGAGTAACATGAGACGATATATTACGATAGTTGCAGCTGCGGCACTCGCCATAGGCTGCGTAAACGAGAATATCTCGCCCCTAACACCCGACAACACCACTACGGTTGTTGTGCCCGAGGGTGCTACGGCGGGTGAGGTAATCATCAAATTCTCTCCCGAGATGGAGGCCATCCTCGACCAGACTATGACACGCTCGGGTGGCAAGGCGACACGCTCGGGCATACCCTCAACAGATGAGGTCATGGACATCCTCGGAGCATACTCCTTCGAGCGCGTATTTCCAATCGACAGTGCCAACGAGGCACGCACACGAGAGGCGGGACTACACCTCTGGTATATCGTGCGCTTCGACGAGGGCGAGGAACTACAAAATGCCTTCGAGCGCCTCTCGCAGCTGGGCGAGGTTGATAAGTTGCAGTGCAACCGCCCTATCGCGCGAGCATACAACCCTAACTCAAACCCCATGTTCATAAGCTGTGCCGAAGCCGATAGCCGCGCTACGACACGCGCAACAGCATGGCCCTTCAACGACCCCGAGATCTATCGCCAGTGGTGCTACATAAACGATGGCACAGCGCCCTTTGCAAGTGAGCGTGCGGGAGTATTGGCGGGTTCGGATGCTGGATGTGCCGAGGCATGGAAGATGTGCACGGGCGACGAGGAGATTATCGTGGCAGTTATGGATGAGGCTGTTATGTGGAGCCACCCCGACCTTGCGGACAACATCTGGGTTAACGAGGGCGAGGAGTTATACGCGGGCAAGGATGCCGATGGCAATGGTTATGTTGACGACCGCTATGGCTACAACTTCGTGCGCAACACCGGTATTACATCGTGGACATCGAACGGCAGCACGGGACACGGCACACACGTTGCGGGCACCATAGCTGCGGTAAACGACAACGGCATAGGCGTTGCGGGCATCGCGGGTGGCGGCAAGGGCAAGCGTGGCGTGAAGATTATGACCATACAGCTCTTCGACGGCATGAACTCTTGTTCGTTGGCTATGGAGGCGCGCGCAATGAAGTATGCGGCGGATAATGGCGCCGTAATCTTGCAGTGCTCGTGGGGCTACAACTCTGCGAAGTCTAACCTCATCATGGGCTACACACCAGGTCCTGCAACAGAGGAGGAGTGGGCAGCACTCTATCCCTTGGAGAAGGAGGCGTTAGACTACTTCATCAACTATGCAGGCTCGCCCAATGGCGTTATCGATGGCGGCCTGGCAATCTTCGCATCGGGCAACGAGTATGCGGCGCAGTCATCATTCCCCGCGGCATATGGCAAATGTATATCGGTTGCGGCAATTGCAGCCGATTACACACCCGCATCATACTCTAACTACGGCAGCGAGGTGTTGTTGTGCGCACCTGGTGGCGACCTCGAGTACTACGGCGCTCCAGGCATGGAGGATAACATCTACGACGAGAATGGCGTACTCAAGGAGCAGGGCGCGATATACTCAACGCTCGTTATAGATGGCGTTGCGGGTTACGGATATTATGAGGGTACCTCTATGGCGTGCCCCCACGTATCGGGTATCGCAGCACTCGGTCTGGCATATGCAAAGCAGCAGCACCGTCACTTCACAAGCGAGGAGTTCCGCGAGTTGATGTACACCTCTGCACGCGACATCGAGGAGTACTTCGTGGGCGAGAAGCTATACTACATGCGCCACGAGTCAGCGGGTGCTACACCCATAAAGATGAACCTTGCGGAGTATCGCGGTAAGATGGGTCGCCTTGCAGATGCGGGAGCCCTTTTGAAGGCTATCGAGGGTAGTGGTCGCGATATGCGCCTACCCAACCTCTGCATCGCACCTGGCGCAACAACGACGCTCAATATTGCCGACTACATCACCGAGGCAGCCGCAAGCGTGGAGGTAGCAAATAGCGAGATTGCAACTGCAACACTCGAGGCTGGCGTGCTCACCATCAGCGCAAAGAGCGAGGGTCAGACATCGTTGACACTAACGACAAATAGTGGCACTAAGCACCACGCCACAATCACCGTGCGCGAGGGTGCCGACAACGGCTGGTTATAGGCTATGAGGGGCATGTGGCGTTACATAGCCGTGGCGTTGATGTTTATAGTCGCGGAGGCAGGGGCGCAGGAGCGTAAGGTGCTCTCGCGTGCCGAGCTTGACGCGCTGGTAAACCCCGCCCTCTCGGAGGTTGCCCAAGGGTCTATCGTTGCAGAGCCCGCAACACGCAACGTGGGCGAGGTGGCAGATACGGCAACGATAAGTACCGACTTCACGCTACACAACACAACAACCGAGGCGATAGAGATAACCGAGTTGCGCTCGTCGTGCAGCTGCCTGAAGGTGGTAACGCCCATAACACGCATTGAGGCGGGTGAGAGCGTGACACTGCGCGCAGAGTTCAACCCCACGGGGCGCAACGGAGGCTTCTCGATTCCGATACTCCTATACACCACGCTCGACACCAAGCACCCAACGGTACGCCTTGTGGTGGAGGGAAGCGTCGTAGCAACAGATGAGTGGTCGCACCTACCCCAGCGCATGGGCACGCTACGCATGAGCCGCAAGAGGGTAATCTTCACCCCCGACACACGCACAGAGCGCATAGCTGTGGTAAACGTGGGCGAGCGCCCCCTTACAATAAGCGCAAAGACTACGACAGAGGGCATAACACTACGCACAGAGCCCACAGTGTTGCAACCTCGTGAGGAGGGCGACATAGTGATAACATACGCCCCCACTACCGAGCCAAAGCACGACATAGAGACAGTGATAATAGTTGAGGGATGCGGCACCGCACGACCCTCGGAGCGAATGATAAAGATTACAATAAAGCACTAAGATATGAGACTCTTAAACCGACTCGCAGCGACACTCTTGGTCGTTGCAACAACACTAATAGCGGGATGCGAGAAGCCTGCGCCGCTACCCAGCGAGGAGCAAATTGCCGTGACCTACGCGGCACTCGACGGCTGCTGGCAGTTGACAATGTGGCAGGGAGAACCCATAGCCGAGGAGACCTATTTATATATAGAGTTCGACCGCTCTTCGCACCGCTACACAATGTGGGATAACATCGACTCGATGTATGCCACCGACACTACGGGCACATTCGCCATTAACGAGGAGGAGGATGGCACATACACCCTCTCGGGCACCTACGACTATGGCATGGGCGACTGGGGCAGCGACTACCGCGTGGAGCTAACCAACGAGGGAAATGACATGAGATGGGTGTCGCTAAGTGGTTCACACCAGGTTATGAACTTCGTGCGCGTGGCAGAGATACCTGAATTCAATTAACCAAAAAAAATAGGACACAATTATGAAAATTAAGCATTTTGCAGTTGCCATCGTGGCAGCTGTGGTCGCACTCGCAGGATGGAGTTGCGACAAGGAGCCCACAGAGACTCCCGCTCAGAAGCCTACAATCGGCATTATGGATCCTGAGTTCAACGCCGAGACCATGGAGGTAAGCGTTATGATCGCCCCATCGACCGACGCTGAGGCGTGGTACTGGATGGTTAAGGGTGGCATCGACACTGATGATGCCATGATGACCAAGGAGGAGGGCGCTGCAGCCAAGGAGATTAAGTTTACGGTAGAGTATGGCGTGGAGTACACCATCACTGCCTACGCCGAGAACAAGGCTGGTAAGAGCGACATCGCCGAGAAGAAGTTCTGCGCTATGCCCGAGGGCGAGGTAGCAATCGCACTTGGCGAGGCTACACTCAACGAGAAGACAATGGAGGCTATGGTCGCAGTGTACCCCTCAAAGGCCGTAAGCCAGTGGCACTGGGCGGTTGAGGATGTTGACCTCGGCGAGGTTTACATCACAGACACAATCGTTGAGGGTAACGCCGAGCAGACCATCGCGTTCGCATACGAGTGGGGCAAGGAGCTCCGTTTTCGCGCCTATGGCGAGTGTGGTGAGCTTAAGAGCGATATTGTAGAAGTGGAGGTATACTTCGCACCATCAGTTCCCTCTATCACCGTATCGAAGCCCCACTTCGACGAGGCAAAGATGACCGTCAGCTTCGACGTTACACCCTCGGAGGATACAGACCACTGGTACTATGGCATCTACGATGATGCAGAGGATGCAAACTACACCGTAATTGAGGGCAACGAGTCTAAGAGCGTATCGTTTGCTGTGGAGTACGACAAGGAGTATGAGTTTATCTTCCGCGCGGAGAACGCTATCAACGAGGGCGAGGAGAAGATCACCGACTTCTGCGTTATCTCACCCGTAGCTGAGATTGCTATCGAGAACCTTACAGCATACACTCTCGATGCGGTGGTTACAAAGAAGTCTCACTGCGTGCGCTATGTGGCAGGCATCGTGCATACATCGGCATACGACCGCAACATCTTCATCGAGCAGGCACAGGCATCGCTCAACCCCGACCCAAGCTATCCATTCGCTATCTTTAACTCGGCAACCGAGAGCCGCACATTCTCGGAGCAGGACCTCGTGCGTAACTCACGCATCGACAGCAACGAGAACGCTGGTATCATCCTCTTGCCCGAGACATCGTACACAATCGCTGTGTATGGCGAGAATAGCAACGGCAACTACACCGTTACTACTCAGGAGGTTGTAATCCCCGAGGTGGAGATTAACGGCACAACACCCATCAGCGTGGAGGTATCGAATATTGGCCTTACATCGGCAACAACTACCGTGACAACAGAGGTGGGCGTAAAGGTGCTCTCAGGTTATATCGACCCAGCACTCGCAAAGGCAGACACAGAGAACCCCTTCGACTTCGAGGGTAAGAGCGACGAGGAGATTAAGGCTTACATCGCAAGCGCAGTAAAGGGCGTGCCCGCAATCTACGCTGAGCCTATCACATACGAGCTTAGCGACATCTTCGCTATCGACACCGACTATGTGGCATACGCCGTGGCTATCAAGGATGGTAAAGTTGGCGAGGTGGCATACACCACATTCCGCACACTCCGCCCATCACTCACTGGCGTGGCAAAGATTACCGCAGCAGAGATCGAGCCCCAGACATCGCACGAGACACTCACCGTAAAGCTCACAGTGGATGATAACGCTACGAAGGTACGTCTCTATGCCGCTCCCGCATCTGACCACTCGGCATATGCCAACAACCTCGAGTATATCATGGACGCTGACGACTACCAGAACTACCGCGAGGAGTACGCCGTGGCAAATGGCGTGGCTACATGCGTTGTGGACATCTACCACCCCGCTGCTAACTACTACCTCTACGCTTCGGCAGTAGATGCTAACGGTCGCGCTGGCGAGATGGTATGCGTAGCGACACTCGCAGGCCTCGAGACAGAGTACGTTACAACAATCGAGGAGGTTATCGCGGAGGGCTCACTCAGCTATAAGGGTACTGGCGACGCTACGCTCTTGGTTGAGGTGCAGGAGGTTGTTGAGGACCGCATCAGCGCCGTGCTCACAGCGACAGCCTTCAGCGCAAACGTTGACAAGGTGTGGTTCATACGCTTCAACGGCAAGACTAGCGAGGTAGAGGCACAGGTTAAGGAGGCCCTTATCGAGTATGTCGAGAAGAACAAGATTATCGGCTCGTACAAGATTGCGAAGGAGGATATCGGCGTTAAGTACATCGACGGCGGTAGCTCATGGGATCCCAAGTACGAGGCATTGCAGTCGTACGACGACCAGTGGGGCGGTGACGTTATCGTGATGGTTATCCTCGACACCGACGGCAAGGTTAAGATTCACAGCTACTACGCCGCAGGCCGCGAGGTTGTGGAGTTGTAGCGTAGCAACCTTCTGAACAGCAGAGAGCCTGTCTAACGTGGTGTTAGACAGGCTCTGTTGTTATGGGGTATAAATTAAACCCAATATTATATTAATATAAGTCCTATTATCTGAGCGAGGACGCTGATACCACACAATACAATAGCTACAATATCCGCTTTTGCAGGGCGTTCTGCCATCTTAAACATCTTCTCCTTAATGACAGTAGTAATGAATATCACTGAGAATACTATCGAAGCTATCAAGCCAGCAACCATGCCAATATTGAAAGATAACATCTCTACAGATGGGTCAAGCTGAAATACTGCAGGTAAACCAAATAACGTCGCTACCAAATAGCTTAGTGCACCTGATATGTAAGCAACAAGACTTCTCTTGCGTCTTACCCTGTGCCATATATAGAAATAGACAACTGCATTCAAAGCAAGCGTCGACAACATAACTACAAATTCAGTCATTAAGCTTTCGTCAACCATAAGAGCCAACATTCCAAGGAAAAACCAAGACGGAATAGCTGCACAAGCCATGATTGCAACTACGAGGAAGAGTGCTGTACCCTTTATTGCAGGAGGTATATTAGAATCCTTCGGATAGTACGTCACATTCTTAACCTTAGCCGCCTCGACGGGGTTCTCGGCGAAATTCTCACACTCGGTCTCGAAGGTGGGTTTGTCGTCGGTTAATCCACATACCACACCACGGTGGTCACGCTTGCAGTTGTTACACATCATGCAGATGCGTATCTTCTCTCTTAGCTCCATATTATAAGTTTTTAGGTTAGATTTTCATACACAGGGCTATACCCTACACAAAGTTAATAATTTTTTCTAAAAAATGCAATACTAGCTGTAAATAGGCTAAAGATCCTTGCACTGCTTCTCTACCTCCTTAATCATCTTCTTAACATTCTTAGGGAGCGATAGCGACCGTGGGAATCTCATGTTGTCTAATTGGAGATTGCCTCGTCACTTCGTTCCTCGCAATGACGTAAACGCATCCCCCAACCTCATGGGTTACATTTTTGTAACCCGCGACAACTGCCCCTTTTATGTAAAAAAATAGAGCCTGTCGACTGACAGACTCTTAGGGACATGACACTAACGCGCCACTATAACAACTTTAGAAGCTGAAGCCCGTCTTAATCAGTGCATAGTGACGGTTCGTTGTGGGGTTGTAGGTGTAACCCGCACTAACGGGGAAGGTCACGCGACCAACCTCAAACTCGCGACTTAGAGTAAGAGAGAGGTTAGTAACATTGAAGCCCTTGACGGGAGGGTTAACGGGGTCGTAGTCCAACCAGCGCTCGCCATCCTCAACAATCTGCTTGCCCGCAGTCCAGAAGGGACCTGTCCAGGGTG
>JAEIGA010011135.1_pt1 | contig 13657 bp, 3 predicted proteins | sample 9270691 | NCBI WGS metagenome assembly JAEIGA01 (sample SAMN17057246, study PRJNA624740) | gut metagenome | biome: biome; isolation source: fecal sample | host: Bos grunniens | place: China: Xizang | collected 2019
ACTAATGCCAGCGCCTCTATCACCTTTATTACCCTTATCACCCTTATCTCCATAAACACCTATAATTACCGGACTTATTGTTGATGTTGTACCATCGGTATAAGTAATTATTTCGTAATTCCATAAGTATTTCTTCGTTGAAGTTAATGTTTGAATCTCTGGTGTCCAACCAGATGTTGATGTTGTTACACCACTTGATAATGTCGTAGCCAAATAGCGTTCTGCAACAGAGCTAATACCTTTTCCAGTAGCGCCCGTATTACCGAATACGCCAATAATTACTGGCGTAGTGGTACTCGTCGTATTATCTGTATAGGTAATCAATTCATAATTCCATAAATATTTTTTAGTAATATCGATGGTTTGAACAGCCTCAGTCCATCCGCTTGTAGAGGTAGTGACACCGCTAGAAGCAGTGGTTGCCAAATAATACTCTGTAATCTTTAACACTCCTCTACCTGTGTCACCTTTTGCACCATCTGTAACAACTGGTATAATCTGTTCATCTAACAATGCAGTTGTACCACCAGCCATATACATTCTTGCGCGTATGGTTTTATATGTTGTTGCCACTGTAATAGACTTGCCTGTTTCATTTGCAGTAGAAGTATATAAATTTGTATAAGTTGTTCCATCGGTAGATGAATCGATAACCCATCTACACGCGTAATCAACGGGAGCGTTTGTGCCAGTCTTAGATTTTCCAGTAAACGTCAATATTGATGGAGTTACTGTAATAGTGCCAGTTGATGTCTTCTGCACCGCGCTAACACTAGAAATAAGCCAATATGATGTAGCAGCTTGACCTTGTGGGCCTTGAGCACCTGTTCCGCCAGTTTCACCCTTGAACGCAATAGAGTATGTAAACATTTTGATGAATTCTACTCCGCCAACAGATAGTTTGATTGGTATAGTACCACTTGCACTTTTAAACGAGGTGGTACACGTAAATGTGATTTTAGGTGAAGTTCCACTTAAAGTGTCGCACTTAAATTTAAGTCCATCAATACCCGTGTCTGTATCGGTAATCGCTGCAGTTTTTTCGTTGACCGAAATGATTTTTACAGTTTGAGGAGTTGCTCCTATATATGCAAGCGCTTGCGTTTCAGCAGAACCAACGACAGCATTGTTTACATCACCAGCGAAAACATGAGATTCATTCGTAAGTAAAACCGTATATGCGTCTGCGCCTTTCGGACCAACGCCACCTTGAGCGCCAGAATTAACTTTACTCCAACTAAGAATTAGGTTTGTATACACTGGGCCATTTACGGGTATTGTTATTGAACCATTATTATTTAATGCAGAACCTAAATTTGAATTTGTTACAGTAAATACGATTGGTACTTCATTGTTAGCAACCGTTCCAACCGTAGCCGTCATACCAGTAGGCAAATTAGTAATAGTGCCAACCGTAGGGGTTGTTTTAGTTGCACCATTATAAGCTACGACATTTGTAGAAATAGTTGCAGACGTAATTACGCCACTTGCGTTTGCACTAAACGTAACGTTCTCATTCGTTAAAAACGCCATAGAAGCGGGAGCGCCAGGTGTACCAGGAGTTCCATTTGCGCCGTCAAATGCTTTATATACAGTAAAAACATCACTATGCGTTCCGTCAGACGCTTTAACAACTAATGAGTTTGTTGTTAGGGTTGACCCAGTAATCATTACTATATTTCCGCTGAGTGAAACACCCGTTGGTACGGTGCTTACAAATGTTTGGCCGCCATTAGTACTATAAGTCCAAGTAGTCACAGACGTATTAAATGCTTGTGCTGTAACTTTAATTGTTGCTGGCGTATAAACATTAGATGTGCTTACTTTAAATACTTGAGAATCACCGCTCAAAACGATGCTCTTGGCACTGTCACCAACAAACTTTGACCATGTATATGAACTCGCAGTGGTTGGTGCTACGTTTGTATTAGAAGTATAGACGCCCATATATGTTTTACCGCTAGGGTTTGTAGACATACCAGTACCGTTCGCGTCTGTTGCGTATCTAATAAACACATAAGAAGAAATACCATCATTTCCGGCTGGCCCTTGAATTGCACCTACGTTAATGAAGTAATCCGCACCATCTCTTGAACTAGCGCAGACATATAAATCGCCATTATATAAATAAGCATCTCCAAGTTCTGCTCCAGTTATTGAGCTTCCGCTATAAACCAATGTATAGTAATCTGTACCAGTTACAGACGTTGCTGATGTGGCGGTTCCTTTAATTCGAACCGATGTACCATCTTCACCAACCATCTTAATTGCTGTAGTCCAAGTTTTACCACCGTCATATGAATATCTGATATACTTGTGTGTTGTTGTATTTAAGCTTGATGTCCATCCAGTCGTACCGTCTACGGAATATTGAGCTTGCACTGCGGGCGCATCGTTACCGTCTAAACCGTTTACGCCAGTGTCTACTCTGGTAAAAGTTAGATCTTTAAACGCCTTCAGATTTTGATATTCAATACTACATCTATATGTAATAATTGGATTATCTTTCAACACATTTGTAGATACATACAAGTCTGAGTTTGAACCAAGCACCGCTGTGGTAGTACCTATTATCGAAGTCCATTCTATTTTTGTTGGAGTAATAGGTGTAGAGTCTACATAAAAGCTTGCCTTCAACTCGAGTTTAGTTACATTCCAATCAGGAGTATATTCATTTGTGTTTGCATTATGAAGTTGTACTGTTGGATGATTAGAAGAAATATAAACATCCATCTTTCTGTCGTCAGTTCTATCAATAAACGTTACTGGCGACGAATGAAAAATTTTATCCGCCATTAGAATATCCTCCTTTTAAGATTGTTGTGTTTCGTCGGATTGTAATTTCGTTTCATCAATTGCTATATCACACAAAAATTGTGCATTAATTACTACATCTTTTTTTGCTGTTATAATTATTTTGTTCGGTTCTGGATTTGTTTCTGAATAAAATAAATCTTTGTGTGTTTTATCATTATTCCACTCAATATCACCATCGCCATCAGAAGAAACTCTCTTCCAAGAGAATTTTGCACCATTCTCTACAAAATACTTAGTAACATCTTCTTTTTTTCTATTATCATAAATTGTACACGTAATCTCACATGTAGCTTCTGTGTTTGAAAATATAGTAGAATCAGTATAAACCAAATCAACTCTATAACGATATGCGTCGTCAATCACTTGCATAGCGCTGCTTGAAGCGTATTTATCTTGACCACCAGTTAAGATTGAAACATTTCCATCTTCATCAACTCTAAATTTAGTGTCGCCACTACCAATTTCAATTGAACCACCAGTGATAAATTTACCTTCAATAGTATCCGCCGTAACATACTCTGCAACTGGACCCCATCTTTCTTCACCATTGATAATATACTTACCAAAAGCCGATTTAGATGTACGCCACGAATCATTGGTTGCTACTAGGGCGTTGTTAATAATAGCCATTTCTTCTGGTTCATACTCTGTTGTTGAGCCATTTTTATATTTTCTAAAATGCATACCAGTACTATCCCAAGAAATTGCTTGCCCTGAGCTTTGGCTGACGCGTAATGCAACATCTTGAAGACCGTTTGCGATATCTTGCTCAAGCTTATTTGATTTATCAACGGCTGATTGCCAATTACCACTGCTTGCTGCCACTTGTTTACCAGCACTTACGGCTTGTTTTAACAAGTCTGCGTGAAGATCGATTTCTGATTTCGTTGTGATTAGGTTGCCGAATGTACAAGAAAAATCGGAAAAATCATCAAAGTTGATATTGCATTCAAGAAGCCTTGACCGTTTAACAAGGCTAGGACGCAATTCAATACGAATAAAATTACCCAAGGCGAATTGAGAAGGTGTTTGCTGTACTAATGGAGCAAATTCGGGTAAAGCCAAAATATTCGCCATTGTCATAGAAAACTCAAAGCTCGGTTGTGATAATGTTTTAAGTTCTTTGGACGCAGCCTCGACTAATTCTCTGACAATCTTAAACTCTTCTTCTGTACTTTCATAACCTGTATAGAAGAAATTAGAATCCTCAAAAACATCCTCTCGAATTAATGGCGACAATCTCATCCATTGATCATCGTTAAAGAATGATTCAAAATCAGTTTTCTTGCTAATAGCTTGGCGTTTTGCCGTATATACGCCCATAGATTCTGCGTAAGCAATATATGGAGTTGTTCCAACCAAATAAACTGCAAATAATTGTGGCGAAGAGTGATGTGTAAACGTAAAGACAGGTATATCGTAATCAGTATGTAATGTACCATTAGAAATAATTACCTTATCGTTACCATCTGCTTCTGTACGGAAGAATGCATCTGCCACAGAATAGAACACCACGTCGCTGTCGCCTTTTTTGTAGGTTATTGACCTATTTGAAACAATGTAGCCATCTCTCCAATATTCCGCTTCTTGTTTCTTTTGCACTAACATTTCTTGTGTTGCAACCATTTTTTCGTAGTTGTCGATGTAACGGGCATAGTTTTCCGCATCTATTTGTTTATCATTTTCTGCGCTAATGTTTTTCCACGAAGTGCCATCGTACTCGTGCAACGCCGCTGGTTTACTATTTGTATCTAACCATCTATCTCCGACTTTATAACCAGTACCAGGGTTTTCGTCCGACAGAATACAGTTTTTACCTTCCTTGTTAAGCATTGCTTCGGTTTGAGTTAAAAATACTTTAACATACGCGTCGTATTTTTCTTGAAGCTGGTTAATACCGTAGTCCTCAAGAACTGATTTATCTGATTCGTCTTTTGCTAAAACTAAATATGCGCCCATAATACCTATACTTGTTATTGTATATTTTTCAAGGCCAAGTTTTTTGTCGGTTAACGTACCATTAATCCACTCGGATAAATCATATATGTCTGGTTCTTGTGGTACACCATTTGAGGCGTTGACAAAAACGCATTGAATTTTATAATCATTAGTATATAATTCTGGATATCCAGCAAAAGCGGTAGCATCAGCAATTTTAACGTCGGTAAATTTACCGTCGTCGCTCTTTACATAATAATACAAGTCGGGATTATATGTTTCTATTTTTGCTTTTGGATCATAAATTCGAATTGTTGCTGTGTTTAAGTTAACATCTTTTAATGTCAGCAAAATGTTATCATTGGTTTTACCCTCAATGTCATCATCAACGTGGTATAACCATAATTTATCTAACAGTGCTATTTTATTATAGGGCAACATTGAACCTTTGAACTTAAATTTACCACTATCGGAATCGTAATCAAAACGATACCCTTGCACTACAAATGTCTGTCCATTTGTTAATTTAGTTATATCGATTTTTTCTGTACATTTTTCATCTGAATATAATTCATCTACCATTGTTACACCGTCTTGGTAGGTACTATCAATTGTTTTATTAATATATGCTGTATCATATGGCTCATATAAACAATAAAGCTTCTTAAATATATCACCAACTAGCACAATGCTAGTTTCTACTGCTATATTGTGCATTAGATGATTGTATTCTTTTTGTGCAGTAAGCCAACCTTGTACGGCATCTTCGTAGATTGGAGAATAATATTTTACTGCTTCAAGGTAGTCATCGTAAGCTTCCATTAAGTCCGGCTCCATCCAATCTTCGTTGTGATAGTAATCAAGATTTAAGATATAATTTTTACCGAGATTTACTTCGCTAATACTTAAGTCTTCTCCACCAGACACTTTGAGTTGAGTTTTAATATTATCACCACTCACTTTAATGTTGATTTCATTAGCCAGATTCTCTTTTGATATATAAACGTCGGTATCCCACCTAGTTGCAACATGATTATCTTCTGTGAGACCATCATCGGCTTCTTCGTAAAAGTCTACTGTTTTATCCAGTGTATTCCAAGATACAACACAGTTAAATGTATCTACAACATCTTGAGTTAAAAACGAATAAACATCAGTACGGTCAACTTCAAATTTACGCTCTTTGCGCCAAAGGTTGACGTCTACGTTACCGATTTTCCAGTCTGGTATCTGCTGTAACACAAGGTGCAAGAGACTTAATCCTTTTTTGTTTGGATTATAAAATTGCACATTTGGATAACTCTTGACATATAATTTTTCATGTGGTTGATATTCGTCTGTGTGCTTATCCAAATAATTATTATAATCTGTTTCGTTGATATCAGTTTGTTTATATTCATACTTGTCTGTGTCGGTATATTCCATAATGTAATAACTTATATATGGATCATATGCGCCACTAGCAAGTTTATATAGATTATTTTCATCTAATGTGTATCCGTCACCATATTCGGTTGACAAGTAAATTACTTCTTTTGAATCTTCCATACCTGTGTTGATATAAAAGTTTTCAAGATATTTTGAACTACATGAGTATTCAGCACTAAAGGCAGATAAACTCTTTGAGTCTTTGTCGCTATATACATCATCCGTGTCTTGCAAAATAAAAAAGCCAATCTTTTCAACCTCGGTCAAACGCAAAGATTCTGCTTTATCAAATGCTGGATGCACCTTAGTTTCGCCCGTGAGCACGTCCAAATAAGTTCTGTCTATTGAGAAATTCAAATCGCTATATGAATTCCATTTTGCGTTTAAAGAACCTTCATAATACTGTAGTTCTTGCATGCGCTTACCACCAGTCGTACAAAGAAAAAGTCTAGGTGGGCGATAGTTATTGAATATGTCTTTTGGTAAAAATAATTCCATAACACCACCACCTTAGAACTCTCCAATTTTACGAGGTTCGCGATATTCAAATTTAACTTCGCAGTTACCGATTACTTCTATTTGATTTCTGCTATTATATAAAGGCAACCAAGACCAGTTAAAATAATCTCCAAATACACGGCTTGCTAATTTACCATCCGAAGTATACGAAGCAACTATACGGTTTGCTCCATCAAGAACAACTGTTTCATTGCGTGTATTGTTAGCAATTTTTAATTTTACAACTTGTGTTACGCCGTTTTCATCGACATATGTATTTTTGATTACTACACCTGTCTTAGTGGTGTCTGTCACTGGATCGTCTTGTGTTGCTGTAGGCTCGGACACCGCAATTGTATTTCCTTTTTCATCTTTGGTTGTGTAATGCTTTTGGTAATAATACATTTTAGCCGCGTCATAATAATACACAACACCATCGAGCCAATCTTCACCCGCAATCCATGCGTTATCATTAATCATTGCGTGATCGACTTGCACAACAACACTGTCTTTTTGTTTGATTGTAATGCGAGGATAGATTGCAGATTCTTCATTGTCGGAATCGACGTCGATTTTAAATGTTTTATTTACAAGGTTTGAAACATCTCTGGTTATAGTTTGCAACGCAGAATATGCAAATGGGCTTACGCTAGTTATAACTCCCGTAAAACCAACAACCCTTCCATTCCCAAGTTTTTGAGTATTTAATTCCGTTATTGCGCCTAAAATCTCATAGGACACAACACTAGAATCATCGTGATATATTATAAAATAAGATGGTGTACGTTTAGATGTAAGCCATCTTAAGATTTTTCGCTGTCTGTCTAAATCAAAATCTCCAAAATTTTTATCAATTAATGTAATTTTTGGAGCTAATACTTCCGTGTGTTTGTATGAGGAAACTATTTGAATTTCCCCATTATATGTTTCTTGCGCTACTGCATCGCGAGATAAAAATGTCGATACCTCGCCAGAATCTCCATCAAATGCCAACTGACAGCAAAGATCGAAGTCTTCGCTGCTATAGCCATTATATTCAAAACGATTGATACTAATCATAACGGCATTTTTCCTCCTTTTTTAAAACTACTTCAATATTTTTCATTATAAATTTCTCCATTTATTCCTTTTATAGCAAAGGGCGGAGATTTCTCTCCGCCGAATGCTAATTATTATTCTTTTATCTAGCACCTTTTCCTCTAAGTGCGTAATTCATCTGTTTTACTAAATTATCAATTTTCTTATCCATCATCTTTTCAAGTTCTGGTAATGTGTCTTTATCAACCCTTTCAACTTTTAAAAAGTTTTCTACATCAAAGTTGAATTCAGGTTTATTGACTGCATTGCTAATCATATTGATATTAGCACCACCACCAACTTTGAGCATATCAGGATTGAGTTTGCCCCATTCTACTAAATTTTGTGTGATCTCGGCTGGAACCACAGACGTACCTTTACGCATGAACGAAAGATTGCCATTAGCCCCAGGCACAAGGACAAGTTCATCTCCAATTTCATCAGTAATCGCCCATTCGTCACGAGATGTGCCGAGGGTACCTTTAGCGTGGAAAGCAACTGGAAGTTTCTTTTTTGCGTTAGTATATATTGATACAGATTCAGGATGGTCATTACTTTGAGCTGCGTTAGCCATTTTATCAAAGTATGTTAACATATTCTGACGAGTCTTAGCGTCAAACTTGCCGTTCACCGTAAGTAAATCTCTATATCCTGAACGACCTAAAAAATTCTTTACATTTTCTTGTGCCTTTTTTAATGCACTTTGAGTTTTTGACCCCCATATACCGTCGGTAGCAAGACCGGCGGAAAACACGCTGTTTAAAACTTCTTGAAGTGCCTTAACCTTTGGATCAGATTGTGCGCCGCCACCATTATTATTTGTTTTATTATTTTGATTACCATCACCAGTGGGAGTATTTCCAACATTAGGATTACCGCCAACGGTTACTTCGCGAGATTGTGCCTCATACGCATCATTAGCCGCATCTTTAACAGCAATCCATTTTTCAATAATAGCTTTTAATTCTTGATTAAACGTAGTTAACTGAGAAGATGGCAATGTAAAATCATTACCTGTCAAGAAATCGGCATAAGTTTTCGCCGCATTAGTTGCTTTTCCCCAAGGGTCTTTTTCAGTTCCAAGACCAAGTTCGGATATAATCTTATCCGATAATGTCACAACGTAAGGCGGAATATCCGTACCAGTAATAATACCAACACTGTCTTTGTATAAGCGTGCTTGTTCTGCTGCTAAACCCCAAGGTTCTGTAAGTTTGGAAGACAACGGAGTACCATATGTGTTTTGAATGTTTGTCAAGAACTCATCAGCGACATCAGCATTAAAAATTCCATTAAGAAGCATATCGTTTATGACCGCCTCTGTATCTTTTGCATATTCCCTAAGAGATTCTATATACTTTTCTTTAGAGTTACTAAACGCTTCTGCTTCGTCATCAAGAGCCTGGCTCTGTTGGTCACGAGAATGATCATAATATGTGTCATTCAAACCTTCTTTTGCTTCGAGTAATTCTGCCTCTAACTTTCTTCGAGTTGCAATATCAGATGCATTTGTCGAGCCAGACAACGCCGCTATACGACGCTCAAGAGATGCAATATCTTTTGTCTGTTTTTGTATATTATTTTTAAAGTCGTACAAATCCCTCTCTGCGTCAAGTGCTTCTTTAACAACGTCAATATAATCCTCGTATGCCTCTATCTCTTTTTCGATACCGCTTTCAATAGCATCTATGCGTGCCTCGTTGAGTTCAATAAGTCCATCTCTTGCCTCTTTACCAGAAGTAATTGCATCTCGTTGTCCGTCAACAAGCTCATTCATCCATTCCGCATAAAGTTCTGCGCTGAAGCCACCATTTGCATAGGCATCGTCAAGCTCTTTTAACATCTCATTATATGTATCTTGACTAATCAAACCGTCTTTTAATTGAGTGTCAAGCGATGATCTAATGTTATTATAAAATGTTTCACCAAATGCATAAGTGCCATCTTCATTAGGAGTTAGCGTTTCAAGTTCCGCAATCTGCTTGCCATACTCGTTTGCAATTGCCGCATATAGCGTCATTTGATCTCTTAGGAGATTAATTTTTGTTATGCCAGCATCAGTCCAACTACCATCTTCGTTTACCATTTCTTCGTCTTCAAAGAGACTCATTATAAAGTCAATTTCTTCGCCAAGGCGAGACAATTCGTCGATGGTTTGTTCGAAATAATGCATGTCAATCTCACGAAGTTCTTGAGCGAATTCACTAATATTCGTAGTACATTCTTTTATAGCAACAGCTGTTTCATTTATCTCATTATTGTATTCTGTCCAAGTTTCTGGATCTATGCTGTCTTTATGTATTTTTAGATAATCTTCTAGTTCTTTTTTTCTTTCTTCTAATAATTTCTTTTCTTCGAGTTGACTGCGAATTAAATCGGCATATGCTTCTTCGGATGCCTGACCACCTTGCGCCTCCATCTTATCGATTTCCGCTTCAATGAGATCTCGTTCATTGGTAATAAGAGCAAGTTTGTTTTCGTATTTACTAATGAGCTCTTCCCAACCATTTTTCGTTTTTGTTTCTGGATCATCGCCGTATTTATCGCCTGGTGTCTTATTAAAGTCATAATTATTTTTAAATTCTTGTGTTGTATCAACGCTCGTAAGCATTTCTTTTTTCTTTTCAAGTTCTGCTTTCTGCTGATAAAGACCTGTCAAATCTTGTTCTGTAGGCTTCAAGTTTTTAATTGCGGCATTTCTTGCATCGTTAAATGCTTGCCCTACATCTTCACCAGACCAAAAAGCATCCCAGCCAGCCTTTAAGCCAACCATAATGCCTTGACATTCAACTAACGCATTTGTAAACCCTTCCGTAAAAGTATTACCGGCTTCATGAGAATTTATCGCACCTTCCATCAGCGTTATTTGCGTTTCAACATCTGCAATGGCGGCATCGATATTTGCTTTAATTAAATCTAGTTTAGATTGTATAAGAATTTGTTCGGCATTAGCGTTCATTGTAATGACGCCATTGTTAACCTCAAGAATTTTATTCCATTCATCAGTAGACGCCATTAAATCAAGTGCTGTTTTCAGTGAAATTCGACCACTGCTATCCATTTGCTCTTGTGCGCGAACAACTAAATCCATAGATGTCGCAAGGCTATCAAATGCGCCGCTCAATTCTTCAACAGAGTCTAACCAGCCAGAAATTTCAAGATCGGGGAAGGCAATTTTATTAGCGGATTCAAGCTGTGTTTTTGCAAACGCAACCATTGATTGCATGCTATAAATATCTAATCTATCAAATGCTTTCTCGTAATCTAGCGTTCCTTCTTTAACATCCTCGATAATCTTTGCAAACTCTTTTTGAATATCTGGTCCAACACCCTTTAAGTGCTCTGCTATTTTGTCAACCTTGGCCGTAGCTTGATTAGTATCGGCATCATATTCAACCAAATCATCAAGATTGATTTTTTGATTTTTCAAATCTTCAAGTACTTGTTTTGCAGTTTGATACTGTGCCATTATACCCTCTGGAGTATTGTTGAATCCACTACCCACCATCGTGAAATAGTCAACGGCGTCTGATATTTCAAGACCCATTGCTTGAAGGTCTGCAACTAAGGCATCGTTGTTAGCAATAATCTTTTCAATTTCTTCTCTAGACGCACTTTCGCCTTCTTTTAGTGATGCAATATAATTATCTACACCCTCTTTTAAAGTTTTGTGTTCGGGGCGACTGAAAATGTGAGCAAGACCATCAGATTTGGCGCCAATTGTACCGAACTCGATTTCCCATTTGTATAATGCGTTGTAATATTTATCTAATGCTTCATCTGCACCATATCCATATTCCACGCCTTTCAATGTTTCCCCAAGTTCGCCCAATGTTCCGTCAATATAAGCCTCAGTTTCTTCAATTTCTTTTTCTAATTCTTCTAATTCTTCTTTGGTTTTATCGTATTCGGACTTGCCCCAACCAAATAAACCAGTACCCTCATCCGAAGCAGTAGTTAGTTTCTTTTCGAGTTCCGCACGTCTAGCGATTAAACTTTCATAACTTTCGATTTCTTCATTAAGCTTGTCTTCTGTTGTTTCGGAACCAGTAGCAACTGCTATGCCACCCGTAGCTGCACCAATTATACCGCCAGCAATAGCACCAATAGCGGTTCCAATTCCGGGCACGATGGAACCTATAAGCGCTCCTGAAGCCGCACCTGTCGCACCAGCACCGCCAATACCAATTAACCAATCAGACCATTCTGCATCAAGGTCATTTAATTGAGAGTCAACTGTCTCGGCAGCCTTTTCTGCAACACGTTTCTTTTCGCGCTCTTCTTCGGCTTTCAGCAATCGCTCTCTGCGCTCCAACTCTTCATTTTGTTCTTTTAATCTATCTAATTCTTCTTGCTCTATAAATGACAACGAAGGTAATGCAAGAAGTTCTGCCATACGGTCTTGTGTTGTTTCAAGTTCAGAGCCTACAGACTCTAATTCAGTTTGAATGTCTTGAAGTCCTGATTTAAGTTCATTAAGCTCCTCTTGAAGTTCCTCTGTTGTCTTATGGAAGTGATTAAAGATTGCGATACCACCAGCAATTGCACCTATAGCAAGAATTACCCAACCGACCGGGTTGGTGAATAAGAATGCAGCGATTGCTTTTGTGGCATTCCATACAGCAACGCCCAACGCTTTGAAACTTAAACCAAGCAATTGTGTTGTTGTCATTTTCGCTACATCTGCAGATGTAGCAAGTCCCATTTTAATAGCATATTGAACAAGTGCAGAGTTTGTAAGTTTAAGTTGTAATTGCTCTCCCATAAGCGATAAAGCGGCTTTTCTAGTTTCTGCGTCGAAAACTTTTGTGCCCATTGTTAAGGTGGTTATATTACGAATCCATGAAACAATGTCAAAACCTTTAAATAAATGGCTTAGTCCCTTATATGCCACAATAGCTAATAAAATACTAGGTATTAAACCAAGCGTATCAACTACCTTAATTAATGTCGTTCCAAGGTCTACAAACCACTTAATTACATCACTATCCAATGTGTTTTGCCACATCGTCTGAACAGAATTGGTAAAAAGATCGATACGACCTTGAATTGAGTCAAGGTATACCTCGTTTTCGCGAAGAGCTGAACCTGCAGAGTTTGCTGATGCTTCAATTGCTTTTTCAGCGGTATCAAAGTTTTGAATTAATGCGCTCAATACGTTTGCCTGGCGCTTGCCACCCATTAGTTCGAGAGCTGATCATAATATTTTAAAAATAGTTCGTAACGCTATTTTAATTATTAATCATTTTGCTTTGTTAAACACCTTTTATATAATCTAAAATTATTGTTTCTAGATTGCTACTTTCCCAATAAGGAATACGAAGCAAGGGTATCTTATTATTTTCACAATAAGTTGTTTTAATGGAATCATGAAATTGTGTAATTTTAAAATTTTCAAACGCTTCTTCGTCACTTATACCGCCAAAATTTACAAGTCTATAATGTTGCTGTCCGTCATACTCTATTAAGATATTATATTCTGGCAAATAAAAATCGAACGGTAGCGCCCGTTTATCTTTACAGTCAACAAAAGAAAATTGTGGTTTATAAACAATACCATGTTTTGTAAGTATCTTGCTTATCTCTTTTTCCATAGACGAACCGTCGCAAATAGGGCAGCCTCGTCGAGTTACATAATTGGCATAATCAATAAAATCATTACAACAATTATCACAATGAAACTCTGCGAGCTTGGCAACACCATCATACCCATTTTTAAGATGAATATGCGGGTAAAGATTTTGTAATCTTTCAATATATACATTTTCTGGCAATTTGGCTTGTTGCGATAATTTTTCCAAACCACACCGTATACACCCTCTGCCTATAATTGCCTCATATGGCGTTTTACAAGAAACAATATTGTGAATACTACATCTCATCCTAATTCTTTTTCTTC
>JAEIGA010011136.1_pt1 | contig 13657 bp, 4 predicted proteins | sample 9270691 | NCBI WGS metagenome assembly JAEIGA01 (sample SAMN17057246, study PRJNA624740) | gut metagenome | biome: biome; isolation source: fecal sample | host: Bos grunniens | place: China: Xizang | collected 2019
GACCCTGTGGGCGACTGTGGAGAAACTATTGAGATATTGTGTAAAGGTGAAAACAGCTACATCGATATGTGGTGCTACGCTTGGAACCCCGACAATAAGGATGAACAACCTTTGAAGCCTTGGCTTGGATCTCCTAGACAAGGAACTGTAATGTACGATGGTGCAGAGTATGCTAAATGGACTGTAGAAGGTTATGACAAACTAAGCATTATTTTCAACAATGGAAAAAATGAACAGACATGTCAAACAAATGACATTGTTGGTTTGGTAAAAGGCAAACGATATATCATTGATTTGCCTAGTAGCTGGTGTAGCCAGAATATAACCTATAGAAGTGTTGATTGTTCAGGGGGTGAAGAAGAGGTAGTAGACAATGGTACGGTATTCCTTAACATTGCGAGTGTTGGAGATTGGGACGATGCTGGAGCTATCCTAGAAGTTAATATCACAGAGAAATCAGGTACAAGCAAAGAATATGATCTTGTTCAATGTGAAACCGAACCTACTATTTACTATGTTAACGAGGTGCTTAACCTAAACAACATTAGTAAGGTTAATATGTTGCGTTACAACGACCAAGGAACTGCCGTTTGGAATAGAACTGGCGATATTACCTTTAATAAAGCTACTCCTTGTGTCAAACTAACTAGCTGGGGTAATGAGGGTTATGTAAATTATACCTTAACTACTTATACTGGCAGTTGCGGCGTAACGTCAAGCAGTCCTGTTATTCTTACCTACGATGCTGTAGTAGCATCTGATGGTAAAACCGTAACCATGTATGCTTACCTAGAAGAAACTTTCTGTAGCAACATTACCGAATACGGTTTCTTGTATTGTGCTGGTACTGCGACAACTGGATGCACACCATCAAAGAGCTCTAATAAGTTAACTGTAGATGGTGGTCAGTTGTATCGTGGTCAGTCATACAGCCTACAAACAAGCTCTTTACCTGTTAATACTACATACGGGTACAAAGCGTATATAAAAGTAGGTGATATGATATACATCAGTACCGAAACGGGATACTTTACCTTGGGCGATTGTACCAACCGTCCAAAGCAAGGTTCTCCTATTACTTATACGGTAGATGCTAGTCTTGGTGAAAAGTATGAAGATCCATGTACACTTACCTACGGTTCGTTACAAACCGCTATTCAAAAACTTAAAGAATCAAATACTGAAGGCGAACCATACAAATACGTTACCAAAAGCGGTAGTAGCTATAATTTAAATCAACCTGTTACCATAAATGTGGTGTATTACGATGACACCCCAGACGACGATACCCAAGCATATATTTACCGTGGTACCACTAGCGTTGGTAAATATGCTGGTGACAAAACACCAAAAAATTCTAACTTATTAGAAGATATCAACCGTTCTGGAGCAAATGCTAGTCATACACTTACCATTAAAGCAGGAACCTCAAAAGCAAAACCCTGGATTCACCACATTGTAATACGTAATAGTAAAAACATTGTGTTAGACTCGTTGTGCATCTATTCAGACCCTAATAATGTAGGCGACAACGCCATTGAGATGGATAAAAACATTGCAAGCGGTAGTGATAATTGGAATACTCTTAATAGTAATGGCTACGTTGAAGATGCTAACATTTTGGTACAAAACTGTATGATTGGTTCAGATGGTTTTACTGGTGCGCATATTTCTAGTTACGATGGCGTTACCTTTAAAAACAACGAATTCGAAGCTATTTTTGCTGGAGATGACAATAACGACATTAACTACGGTGCATCGCTTAAGTTGATGTATTGTAAGAATGTTAAATTTATCCAAAATAACTTCCGTGGCGATCATGCTACGTTGATGTGGATACAAGAAGTTCAAAATATGTTGGTAATGAACAACGTATTCTGGAATACCAATAAGTTCTTGGCTACAAGCGGTACCCATGTGCCCGCAGCGATGCGTTTAGTAACCCAATGGAATGACATGAACAACGTGGCATTCTACTACAACACTTACTATTTTGCACTAAATGATAAGGTTTCAGATTCTAAATACAACTTCTTGCATTTCTCGCATACTGTATCGGGTGGTGCTGGTAACTTTAACCTACAAAATTGCTACTTTAAATACAATAACTGCTATAGTTACGACACAGACTGTCCAGGTAGCGAAGATATTAGTTTAGGTAATTATGCAGACAATTTCTGCCCCAATAACTTCTGGAGTGAATATGATCAAGCTATCTATGATAATCTAACAGATGATAAAAAGGCAACATATACCTCTGAGTTTGCGTTTGGTTGTTCTGATAACACCTTTACCAATGTAAAAACACAAGTGTGTTCTACCACTGCTACGGGTCCTTCTTCACTTATCATTAAAGGTACCTTAATGAACGATGGTGTAAAACCAGACGTATCAAGTACAGGAATATCATTAAACCCTGAAGAACAATACGCAGACCGTTACATCATTAGTGCCCGTCCTAACAATGGTCAAGGATGGACATACGGAGCCTACCAAAGTAAAGAAGCTGGCGACCCCATTGAGGAAATCTATTGGATTGGTTTAACTAGCGATTGGGACGACCGTAACAACTGGGAATACATAACCTTAGAAGACCCAACAAACCCAGAAAGTAAACGAATTCGTCGTCGTCTATCTTGTGTAGAAGAACTTTCTGATAATCTAACAGCAATAGTAGAAGACATTGCATCTATTGAAGTTGCAGGTGGTCGTAAGTGGCCAGAAATTCCTGATAATTTTACCAGTGGTCGTTCTAACTACGATGCCAGAGAACACGTTTCGGCTGGTTTAAGTTCTAGTAAATTGGGTTCAACCTTTGCAAACACTATTAAGGTAGAATATGGCGCTGGTATTAGAGGTGTAGAAAAATTAAATAAAAATAACGGAACCCAACTATACTACCAAAAAGCACAATTTGACCTAGTGGCTCCACGTAGTAAATGGATTTTGGTAGGTAGTGTTGTGAAACCGTTTGTAGACGAAGCTACAGGCGAGGTTCGTAACATTAAATCGGGCGACTACTTTAGAAATTACATGCCTCAGGTGTACATTCACCAAGCCAGCCTAGAAGACGGTAACTTCTCTTGGGGTAATACCTTTAGCGATTTAGAAACCTACATAGAACCACAAACTGTATTTGCCATTAACATCCCAGATGAATATGGCGAATACAAACTACCAGCATACTATTATTACAAGTATTTTGGTGAAGAAGTAAATCCTGAGGAACAGATAACATACGATCAATTTATTGGTCGTTTTGCAGACGATCAAGAAATGCGTACATATACCGGTTTGGAACCAGGTGTACCTGTTTTGTTAAACAATACCTATCCCTGTAATATTGATGCTCGTGTATTGGAAAAGGTAACGGGTGGTAGTGTACAATTCTATAATTATGACGCTGGTGGAATTGCAAGCATTGAATCTACCACCAACGCAGTGTTGTTGCGTCCTCAACATGGTTTTGTGTTTACACCTGCAGAAGGCAATACACTAACCATTACAAAAGAAATGTTGGTAGATGGCGACACTAAATCGCGTTCTGTAACTACCCAATTCCCAACGTTATCGATGAACCTTTACAATGCCAACACACCAAGCAACTACAGCAACGTAGTGCTTCGTTACGATGAATTGCAACCCTACGGAGTTGCTAATCCATCTGATGCTCCTAAGGTGTTTACTGCTAACGTAAATACTCCAGAAATTTACGTAATGGCTAACGATAACAAGTACAGTCGCTTTACAGCAAGCAGCCAAATGCAAACCATACCATTGGGTATTCGTTTGAAAAAGGACATGAACGTGAAGTTTGAGAAAGTATACTTTACAGACGTAAACAATGTCTATTTGGTTGATACCTACAACAACAAGAAAATTGACTTGTTACGTCACTCGTATACAACAGAGGCATTGATTGCCGGTGACATTGAAGGACGTTTCTACATCAACATCGAACCTAAAGAAGAAAATCAATTCACTCCAGATGATGAAGATGATGTAACTACCGATGTTTCTGAAAGCCCAGAAGCTTTAAGCAGCATTAGCATTTATGTAGACGAAGCGGACGGAAAACTAATAAAAGTACTTGGTAACAACGTAGAATTACAAACCATTTACGTAAGCGACATGAGTGGTCGCACGATGAAATATGAAGCATCTGGTTCGTATACAACCCTAAAATTGCCCGTTATGCAAGGCGTTTACCTAGTACAAGTAATTGGCGATAAAGCAACACGAACAGAAAAAGTGATTTTAAAATAAATGGTAATACGGTGATGCGGTGATTTGGTGAGTTGAGCTTCAGCTCACCGAATAACCAAATCACCAAATAACCAAAATTTCGAAGAAATTTTAGATATGAAAAAGCAATTATTATTTGTAGTAATGTTGATGTGCTCGTTGAGCGTCATGGCAGTTAGTTTGCCAAAAGATTCATATAACGCTTATGGAGTTTCTGCAGGATCAGAAAGCTATACATCGAGCGCAGGAGCTACATTCGTCAATACCGCTGTATTGGGTACATACGAGGGCGCATGTAATCCTTCGTATTGGAATCAAGATATAAGCGACTGTAAAAAATGTTGTACCAGTGAACTTATGCAATGCGACATGATGGCTGCAGGAAACAAGCAGCTTGAACAGGCTTGCATGGAGCAAAACTTAGCTTGCCACGAAAACTGTGAAAACCCAGAGCTTGGTCAACCCCTAGACGCCCCAACCGCTTTCTTGCTTGCTCTTGTAGCGGCGTATGGTGCCGTAGCGGTGTATCGCAAAAAAGCAGTAGAAAAAGTAGCATAAGCAAACCATACGTGCAGACACGCACTGCACTAATATAACAATCAACGGCTGTAACTCGTAAGGGGTTACAGCCGTTGGTGTAATGTAGTCGTTTTATGATAGTGGTGTTGCTGCTATTAGTTAAAAGATTTTACCTTGCCACAGGGCAGACAGAAAATCGTTTACATAATAAACTTCAATGCCTTCTATTTTTCTAGATATCTTATCGAGCGATACGATTATAGGCCTTGCAGTTGGATAATCGGATACAAACGATTTAAGACCTTTAAGGTGTTTATTTTGAATGTTATCGGTCGATTTAATCTCGATGGCTACCTTAGCATCGCCAATAACTGCATCTACTTCTACACCTGTTTGTGTGCGCCAGTAAGATAGCTTTTCTGTTTTATGATTGTATCCAATATACGCTACTAACTCTTGTATAATAAAGTGTTCAAAGGCATGTCCATATTCTATTGTTCCCTGCGTCAACGAGGTTCTATTTAGCAAATAGTGGGGTAATGCCACGTCAAAAAAGTAGAATTTTGGTGCATGTACTAACCTGCGTTTTATCACCTTGCTATACGCAGGAATTCTATAACCAATTAAAGTATCCTCTAGTATATCAAAATAAGCTCTAATGGTGTGAGTTTTTATGCCACAGTCTGTAGCTATGTTACTATAATTTATCATTTCGCCATTAGACAAAGCGGCAACCTCTAAAAAACGCTGAAAACTGCCAAGTTGCCGTACTATCGACTCCTGAATAATTTCTTCTTTTAAATAAACATCTATATATGCAGTTAGTAAACGCCTAGGATTCTGGGCAAAATAATGCGATGGTATTAGCCCATGCAATAATGCCTTGTTTAAATCAAAATCTGGTATTTCGGCACTTACCAAAGGGAAAAAATAGCAAGGATAAGCGCGTCCGCCTAATGTATTGTACCCCTTACGCTTTAATTTTCTTGCACTTGACCCACATAGTACAAATTTTATTCCCTTTTCCGAAATTAGCCTATGAACCTCATTTAATAATTCAGGGACCTCTGGAATCTCATCTATCACTACAACTGTGCTGGCATCTTTATCGTGTAGCATCTGGTACAAAAGGCTAGGGTTACTTCTAAAACGCATTAGCAATTCAGTGTCTAGTAGGTCTATATAAACAGCGTTTTCTAGTTGGGCACGCATAATAGTGCTCTTGCCCGTTTGGCGTGCACCAAATAAAAAAATAGAACTATCTAGCTCGTTTTCTAGTTGTAAATACCTTTTAAGCATGCTTCTTGGATTTTAAAAACATTGCAAATCTAAATAAAATTTTCAAATTACAATGTAAATTGTAAAATTAATTTCAAATTTTAAGACTAAAAGAGCTAAGTACGCACAACCCCCTACTACCACATCGTGGAGCAGGGGGTTGAATTGTATTTAAGAACGTTTATTACGCTTGTTGCATTCTTTTGCGATACACCGCTACGGCACCGTACGCCGCTACAAGGGCTAGAAGGCATGCAGTAGGGGCGTCTAGGGGGCTATCGCCCAAGGGTACACCGCAGGCTAGGTAGCATTCACGTCTGGCTTCTTGATTTGCTTCGCTAGCATCACCTTCTGGATAATACATATCGCAGCAATTTGTACAGGCAGGTGTATCGCCTTCATAATCAGCTTCTTCACCGCATTCACCAGCGTAACCAGCAGTTACCGCACTATTCATAAATGAAGTACCAGTTCCTGTTCTGTACGATTCAGTATTTGCCATACTGCCTTTATAACTGCTGTAGGGGTCTGATGGCAATTTTACCGCAAAAGCACTTATTGCGCACATCAACATTACTACAAATAATAATTGCTTTTTCATATCTTACTTAATAATTACTTTTTCGTTTCTTGTTAACTTATCACCAATTACTTGTACAGTGTAAACACCATTAACAACTGGCAACTCAATTTCGGCAAAGTTGCCTTCTGCTTCATACTTAGCCGTTCTACCCACCATGTCGCTTACATAAATGGTTTGCAAGTTTACATCGTTGGTTACCACACGAATGGTATTGCTGTTTACGGTGTAGATGTTAATGTCAGCATTGGCTGTTTCTACTTCTTCGTCAATACCAGTGGTCATGTCATCGTCAGGTAGGTATTCGTCTTTTGGAATCACACTAAATACCAAGTAGAAACGACCTTCTGTATCGCCTTTAGGTAACAAGTTTGTAGTATAAGAGCGAGTCAATAAGTCATACTCTCTACCAGTTTGGGTATCCAAAAGAATCATACTACTGAATCCTTTGTTGTACACTTTTTGGAAGGTTACGTTCATTGCTTTACGTAGACGAATACCCAATGGGATACGTGTTACGCCGTTACCCACGTACAAACGAGAATAATAAGAGTCATTGTGCATGATGTATGCCTCTGGAGTATCCATTGTTTTGGTAAATACCTTAGGAGTATTCAATGGAGCCTCCATGGTAACATCCATTTCTTCATCGTAACGAACAACCACGTTACTTGCACCAGGAGCGGTAGTATTCGCATTGTCAATATCTAACGAGAAGGTTGGCAATTCTCTCTCTGTAGAACGAGTACGTGTGTTACCTTCTACCAAATAATCTGAAATGACTAGTTCCTCTAATCCAGCTTTAGGAGTAAACACAAAACCATTTTGTGCTTTGATGTATGCAACTGGTGGATTTGCATTAGCAGCTGAGTCTTGAGCAGTGTAAGAATCTCCTTTCGCATCGGTACATACAAACGAACCTTTCACATAGTCGTACAAGTTAATGGTACCCAATCCTGCTTCTTCTATCGCCACGGCATCAATGTTACATGGGTAGTTGTTGTTCAACAAGTTCTTAACACCAGGTTGAACAGTAAATGCAAACACTTCATTATCGTTAGCTTTGTCTGCTTCTACAGCAAAACGTCCTGCAAAGCGATATGGGATTAACGCTTTACCATCAAAAGAAGTTCCATATTTAGCATTATAAGTTTCGGCCGACAAGAAGTTAGGGCCATACTTGTCTCTTACGTCTATAGCAAATACGGTATTAGGCGTTACGTAAGTGTCAAGGTCAGAGAATGTTTTAGTCCACGAAACATTACCTGCGTCGTCTATCTCGGTTTCGCGCATGTAAACCTGAGGCAAGAAATCTTTAAAGTAGTCGCCCGATTTAACATTACGTACATCGCCATCGGTGTTGTTTTCGTCTACGAATGGTTTAACAATCGTACCTACCAACAACCATTTTTCGCGGTCGGCATCAAAATGCACAATGGCTTTATCATAACGACGTTTGCCATCCTTATTAAGGTTTTCTACCCCTCTAAGACCGGCACCGTATTCTAACTCGATGGTGCTTGCAAATTTGGTAGGAGTATTGATAACGCCTAAACCTGCCGACACTTGTTCTGCCTCTGGAACAAAAGATTCATCTCTACGATCGGCGGCTTCAAATGAAGCAGGAACTTTTGGCCATTTTCTACCACCCGATATTTCTACGGTACCAATTTCTTCAATTACTACTTTTAGGTCAGAAGATAGTTGGTTAACACACGATACACGTTGACGCACCTCTTTTCCTTCAACCTCTGTAATATATTCCCAGTTGTTGCGGTCGTCCCACTTATCGGTTACACCTACCCAATAAATGGTAGTGGTAGGGATAGCACTTTTGCTTTGATATGCACCATAGGTCCAACCAGAATTGCCAGGACGCACGCCAGCCAAGTAACGGTCGGCTGTAAGTTCGTTAGGTTCAAGTTCAATACCAGTGCTAGAGATATCGGGTTTTACACCATTGTTCATTGCACTTCCTTTAACTATTAACGAAGCAGGACCCGATGCGGTGGTTTCGCACACCTGACCCTTTACGTTGATAAAGTCATTATCGGAACAACCAAAGGCAAAGGCAGATTTGGTAACAACATCACCTTTATCTATTTTATCTTGGTCATACTGAGACCAGAAGTTGTTAGGACAGAAGTTTTCTGATTCAGATGTAGCAGTTACGGTTGTGTATGTCATATTTGCACCATCACCAGTAGCACTACCTACAACGTCATACATACCAGGACAGTCTTTGTCGTAACTGTAGCAGTTGTTGTATTTAAAATAGATGTGAGAACCATAGTTTTCTATATTAGCAGCATTACCATTTGTGTATGCCAAATATTGGTTAAAGAAATTGTATTTACCCCAAGGAGCATTTATGTCGTTGTTAGCAAAATAGAATGTATTGTAATAGATGCCTATATTATCAATTTCATTCGCATATTGCGATACCAATCTAACGGCACTAGGAACTACTGCTTTTGAACCTTCTGCTGGAACAAATGTATTGGTGTTCCAGAATACGTTATTCATAAACAATGCGTTTTGGCATTCTTGCAACCATAGCATGGTAGGTTGAGAACCACGGAAGTTATTTTGAATAAACTTGATGTTTTTACACATCATAAATTTAGCAGAAGCACTCCAGTTCAACACATTACCATCTGTGGTTTCTCCTTCAAATACAATTTCAAAATCATTATTCTTGAAAGTAATACCATCGTAAGCAGATACGTGCACACCGGTAAAGCCGTCCGATCCAATCATAGTATTTTGAATCAAGATATTTGCATCTGCAAATTGACCTGTTGTTAGGCCATCCCAACCAGTTGAGTTGACGTCAATTTCAAGTGCATTGTCACCAACACTATTAGGATCTGAGTAGATACACAATGAGTCTAACACAATGTTTCTACTGTTACGTATTACAAGGTGGTGTATCCATGGTTTTGCTACTTTGGTTCCAGCTTTAATGGTCAGCGTATTAGCTGGATCTGCATTTGCCGATTTATTAAAATCTTGGATTAAATTCGCATTAGCAGGTTTGTTATCACCAGCATAAACTCCAACATCTGTTGTACCGCGATAAATATAAGCGCTAGCAGGGTTTTCTGGAGTATCATCGTAGTATACTACGTTCATTACCACAGGTTGATTTAGGTTGTAGCTACCATTATCATTAGTTACGTATGCATAGTCTTTTTCACGATTTGCAGTACTTCTTAAGTGATCGATAGCATCTTGCAATGACTTAAAGTGTAATTTACAGTCGTTAGCAGCAAATGCTGGGTCAGCATTAATGGTGTACACAATAGGTTTACCTTTGTATTGATCTGACAAACCACCGTATTGAGGAATACAAGGATCTGTTGCAAATGAACGAATCTCTTGCGACAACTGGTTTTTGCCATCAATTTTTGCGTAAGCACGGTAGTAATAGGTTTTACCATCAACCAAATCGCCTAATGTGGCATTAAATTCTACGCCACGTGCTAATTGGCTAGCGGGATTAGATTGTACTTTATCACTACTTTCAGTAGGGGTACATGGTGCCTGACCATCGTTAACGCTACAATAAAAGAATCCATAATCTGTAATAGCCGCACAGTCTGTTTTCTTTAAGTAGCCATACATTTTAGCGGTTTTAGCTTGCTTGTTAACTAACGCATCGCGTGCAATAAGTACGTTGGTAGCACCAAAAATTTCTTGACAACCTTCTGTACATTTTGCAACACTCCACGTTCCATTTCCATTACTCCAAGCTCCCTCTGATACCGTATAAAGATTATTGCCATTTGTAGGGACTGTTAAATCGTTTGTTTGATCCCACTTGTTATCCCAATTGTTATCTGTAGTTGAAGGATTCATGCGGCAGAAAATTACATTTGGATACCCATCTGGAACAGTAACAAAATAATGATCCACACAATCTCCTTCAGATTGAGCCGCTTGCATATCTAACCATATTTCAGGTCCTCCATTAAAGAAATACGCAGCAAAACGTGCGTTATCTGCCTTCCAGTTACCATTAGGTTTTAAATACAAAATACCACTACAATCAGCGCCGCCTTCGCCACCAGAAGATGGAATTGTTACAGAAAGAATTTTATTGTCTGAATAAAACACCCCACCTTGATGAGCATAAGCTCTAAAATAATAGGTATTTCCTTTCTCAAATCCTTTCCAAGTTTGTGTGTATGAGTTTATTGCAGTCTGTGAGTGATGTGCATTATTAGGAGCGCCTGGCACATATACATTCCCCCATGTTTTACCATCTGTATTGTATTGCCATCCATAATACGTATCATTACCGCATGTCTCTGTTAAACTTCCGCTTAACGTAATTTGTGTACCATCATAAGATGCGCCTGTTATGGTAGCAGAAGGAGTACAAGCAGAAGAACCATCTTGTGCTGTTACAATAATCTGATTTGCACTAGAAAAATCAAAAGTAATTGTAAGTGTTGTATTAGAGTTATCACAACTAATACGTGCACCCTTTGCATATTTGTCATTGTCATTGACATTGTATGATTGCTCACCCATTGAATTTACCTGGGTAGAATTGTCGGTAGTTTTAATTGTAACGTTTAATAAATTATCAATGCTTGTAGAAGTACCTACATAAAAATAATTGTTACCAGAATTCAGACCTGTAACTACCCAAGTGCATTTATTATCTGTAGGTGATTTACCTTCAGACCACTTATAATTACTATTTCCAAAGTTTGGGTCATTGGTAGTTACATACCTTAAATAATAAGTCGTACCCCATGCACTACTACTTACGCCAAATAGAACGCAAAGCAAGGCAACAACTCGTAGGACTTTACTGAAAGCCCTACTCATTAATGTATTTTTATAAAATCTTTTCATATAGTGTATTTTTTATTTTTCTTACTAAGGTTCTAAATTTATTGAGGACATTTTTCGTCTTCCTCATCTTGTAGAATAATTGTAGCTGTTGAACTTGGAGCCGCTGTACTACCGCAAACCATAGTTCCGTCTGCTACGTTTAGGGTAGCAGTTATGGTATAGGTAACATCCTCGCGACCATCATTGCCATCTCCAGTACCCCAGCTTGCAGGACGAGGTATGCGATATGTTATGCTTTGACCATTTTTTTGTACTACTACACCACTAACCGCCTCTAAATCATTTTCTAAAGTATAGTCATAACCTTCAGATTTGTTAATAGTAATTGTAGCTGCTTCCCATGGTGTTATATTTTGAGTAGAAGGAATAATTTGAATATTCATTGTAGTTCCAGTTAAACCGCTTATCGCAGTTGATAAACCAGCTCTACGTTGAGCATCTAGTACCCATGTATCCATAGTTCCTTTAGAAGTATCCATGGCTACATTAGAATAACCAGTTGCAGTAGTATTGTTTGTATCGTAACTACAATCACATGTGCCACGGCTTTTTCCATTCCAGAATGCGGTTTCACGTGTTTTTGCGCTAGTATCAGCGTCATTATTAGTTAGTTCATTGTTATAATTAGATATCAATGTTGATAAACTATTATAACTTAATGCACCTGCTTTGTGAGTTTCCCAACGTTCTTTTACTACTTGTACGAAGCAAGGGTCGTCAAGTAGTCCTTTGTATTTATCTTTGGTAAACTCACCATTTGAAGTAGAATAATTACCAGTAAACCAGAAAGGAGCTGGGAAATCATCTGTATAAACGCCATCGTTGTTTATAAGTAAATCTGCGGTGCTACTACAACCCTTACCATTACCCACTGTTGTTGCTGTATTATTGAAACTTAACTCTTGATCCCAAAGAGGACGTGCTTCAATTTTTGCACCTGCTTCACCAGTGTAAACAAATATGCAACTTGCTCTGTAGGCATCTACGTTTTTGGTATATTCGTTTATAATAAACCAATCTGCCCAAGATGTATAGTCAATGTATTGTTGAACGGTAGAAAAATCACCTTCTTTAAGAGCAGTCTCAAAGTTGTTGAACATATTTTTAATAGCAGTTGTTCTATTGCCCCAACCTGTTGGATAATCATCTTTTTCTGGGTATTCAATTTCAAAAAGTTGGTCAACAGAGGTGTCGTATGTTGAGATGTCTTTGCGACCTGTTAAATCGGTAGCAAAAGTTTTTTCATCGCCAATTTCACCTTGATAACCACCAATACGGTCTTCCTTATCTGTCTTATCAAATTTTACGATAAAGCCTGTTTTTTCATCTACTTTTACACGTTTTTTGTTCATGGTTATTTTATCCATAAACACGTATACACCTTTGTAAACACCGTCAACAATAAGTTCTACATAACGGCTTTGTACCCCCCATTCACCAGTCATAGCAGCGTATGAATCAAATACAAGACGGTTACGCATAAGTGAAGGGTCTGCTGCAGCTGCGTAAAGAACCCAATCTTTATCATAAGCCTCGCCTAAACCTAACATATTCAATTTAGCTGTTTTAACGTAGTCTTGACGTCCCTTATCTTCCACGCAATCTGCTTCACCAGGGCAGAATGCGTAAGATTTCTTCACAAAGTTTAGAGAAGAAGAACCACGATAGTTCATACGAGCTTTGCGGTCGTAAATAATGTTGTTGCCATCTTTGATAATTACGTCAACAGAACGTTTCTCTTTCAATGTAGAAGCATTTTTTGATGCAGTTTGACCGCTCAAACCAGTACAATCTGGGAAACCTACACCATTGGTGTTAACCATAATAATTGGTAGGTTTGATGAAAATTCTGCTAGTGCTGGTGTGTTGGTTGCACCTGTAGAAACTGTTAACGCTGGAGATGTTGCTTTCTTACCATCTTTGTATGTTACAGTACAGGTGTAATCTCCAGCTTCACGTACACGTATATTGTTTGAAGTAGAAGCACTCATAGTTACAGTTTCCTTACCAATATAAGTACATGTTGGTGCTGTGTAGCTCCATTGATAACCTATAACTTCTTTACCAGAACAGTCGGTTACATATAATGAAACAAAATCTGCAAAGTTGTTTGCATTGAATTTAGCATCACCAGATGCGTGAACTTTGGGACCTGCGTAAGGAGCA
>JAEIGA010011137.1_pt1 | contig 13657 bp, 8 predicted proteins | sample 9270691 | NCBI WGS metagenome assembly JAEIGA01 (sample SAMN17057246, study PRJNA624740) | gut metagenome | biome: biome; isolation source: fecal sample | host: Bos grunniens | place: China: Xizang | collected 2019
CACAGTAAAAACGACAAAGCAAACGCAGCAGCGGAAATCGCTCCCGCAAGTCCAAATAACCATTTTTTATATGCTGCTTTATCGAGTGGTAAATTACCCACAAATTTACCGGTCTGTCCATTCATGGCAAAAACGTATTTTTGTCCCTTCCAATTTGTATTAAGAAGCCACACAGGATATAAAGCATATCTTGCCTTACCGCTCGAAAGTTTTATTGTTGAACTTTCAGGAACAACACTGCTGTACCCATTAACAGTTTCGGCAAAAGCTTGCTCCGTACTGTTCTTAATTCGTTGATTTGCACGTGTAATACTGTCATCTGCATCAACATCATATTTATCAGCCAAATAACCTGACAAATAAGCCGTTTTAAAGTCAACAGCATCAGCAAAGTCGTATGGTTCTATGGACTCCATAAGGTCATCTGCCATTTTCGTAGAACCGTCAACAGGCACTCTTTCAAATCCGATAGAACCGCTTCTGTGAACGGCAAAATAACTTGTTCTTGTGTAATAATAGTTAGAATCACTCCAAGTATGTATTTTTGTGGCTTTATACCTTATATTGGCATCTGCATCAGCATCAAAAAGCCAAAACGGAACATACACACCTTTAATTTCTTCTATGTGATTTTCGTCCTTGAAAACCTTCGGAAGCAATCGCTTACCTTTAGTGTGCTGTCTCATCGCCTTTTTTGCATCTTCTTTGCTTTTTTTGAAAGGAATGACGTAGTCAGGCTTAAGGGAACCGGAAAATTGGCCTGTCATAACAACAGGATTGTCACAATACGGGCATGAAGCTGCACCCAATGTCTCATCACCGACAATTTCACCGCCGCAAGACTTACAAACATAGATTCTAAGTCCGTCTGTTTCCCCATCTTGCCACTGAGAACCTGCACTCGTTTCCCACTCCATTTCATCGGTAGTTTGGTTCTTAGCCTCATCCTCGTAGCCTTTTAAAGCTTCAACATCAAACTCAGTATCGCAATAAGGGCATTGCATCTTTTGAGTTTCACTGTTAAATTCAATTGAGCCACCACAACAAGGACACTTAAATTCTTGTAAATCTGCCATAATTATTTAATATCTCCATCATCAAATCTATCGCCGCATTCAGGACAGAATTTCGGAGGATTTTTAGGATCCTCAGGCTCCCAACCACACTTGTCACAGCGATAAAGAGGTGCTGCAACCGGCTTTTTTGTACCGCAATTTGTACAGAATTTACCTGTGTTTACACTGCCGCAGCTGCAAGTCCAACCAAGCTCAGGTCTTTTTGAACCACATTCGGGACAGAAATTACCTGTTGCTTCACTGCCGCAAGAACATTTCCAAGTATTGCTTGTTGTAGTTTGGTTAACGGGTGCTTGTGTTTGAGCCGGAGCTTGTGCCTTTTGCTGTTGTCCCATTTCATACAAACTCTGTGCATTCATTCCGCCTGCATTCATAGCCATACCCATACCCATAAATCCTGTCATGGCGCCTGCACTGTTGCCTGCTGCTGTTTTCATAGCATCTGCTTGCGCGCCAACCATTGTTGCTGCTGCCATAGTAGGATCTTTATACATTGCTGCTTTTTGAGCCTGTTTGATAATTTCTGCGTCCTCGTCTGTCAAAATTATAGGATTAAGAGCGACGGAAACAACTTTTAAGCCTCTAAGCTCTCCCCATTTTTTAGACAATATTTCATTCATTGCAGCTTCAAGCTCAATATTATGATTTGCAATTTGATTGGGACGAATTTCAAGGTCAGAAAGCTTACCCATTGCAGGTCCCAATGCAGAAATAAACTCAGTTTTCAATTGTTTGTCAATTTCTTCACGTAAGAACTCTGCTTGAATATTACCGCAAACATTTGTGTAAAACAAAAGCGGATCTGCAATTTTGTATGAGTAAAGACCTGAACAACGAACAGATACGTCTATATCAAGACCGATTTTAGAGTCAACAACTCTAAACGGAACGGGATTCATTGTTCCGAATTTGTTATCCATTATTTCTTTTGTATTAAAGTAGTATACTCTTTGGTCTTTTCCCGTATCTCCGCCGTATGTAAATCTTTTACCTACTGTCTTAAATGTATCGAGGATTGATTGTCCTAAACTGCCTGCAAAAATGCTGGGCTCAGTTGAGCTGTCATAAGTAAATTCACCGGGTTCAGCACAAACTTCAACCACTTTACCTTGCTCAACAATTATCATACATTGACCGTCTGCAACTGCAATGCCTGATCCGTTTGAAATGATATTATCATTTCCCTTAGTGTTAGAAGAACGACTTGTTATTCTTTTTGTTCCTTTTGTAACAAGAACGTCCTTATCGAGTGCTTCACAATAAAAGAATTCTTTCCATTGATCTGCAAATGTACCGCCTAATGCTCCAACTCCTGCTTTAATTAAACCCATAATTAAATCACTCCTTATCAATCACTATATTTATTATAACTATTAGAAGAATAAGGGTTTTTATTCTCCCTCGGTAATTCTCTGTCGTAAGAACACTTAGATGCCCATCTAAAAACGAGCATCCAAAATAAAATTACTAATATCCATACAGCTATGGCAAGAAAAAACCATAGTATAGATATATCAAACACAATATGACAAACAAGCAAAATCCATGCCGGTATTGACCATTCAAAATTTAATATAACATTAATAATCAAACTGAGAAAAAATCCTGTTGCTCTCTTTGTTTTTCTCATTATTAATCTCCTTAAAGTAATTATAGAACTTTAGACAAAAAGTCTTTTGTTCTGTCATGCTGCGGATTTCCGAATATTGCCTCCGGCGTTCCCTGCTCAACAATTTTACCTTCGTCTATAAATAACACTCTGTTTGCAACTTCACGAGCAAAACCCATTTCGTGAGTTACAACGACCATTGTCATACCTTCGTCTGCAAGCTCATGCATAAGAGAAAGAACTTCACCAACCATTTCCGGATCAAGTGCACTTGTAGGCTCATCAAAAAGCATAACTTCAGGATTCATTGCAAGTGCTCTTACAATGGCAACTCTTTGCTTTTGTCCGCCGGAAATCATACCGGGATAAGCATTAACTTTATCAGACAAACCTATACGTTTTAATAATCTGTTAGCATTTTCATAAGCTTCTTCTTTGCTTTGTATTTTTAAATTTATAGGTGCAAAAGAAATATTTTCCAGAATTGTCATATGTGGGAAAAGATTGAAATGTTGGAAAACCATTCCCATATTTGTTCTGATTCTATTAATATCAACCTTTGGCGCTGTAATTTCTTCATCCTTGAAAAAAATCTTACCGCTTGTAGGTGTTTCAAGTAGATTTAAACATCTTAAAAATGTACTTTTTCCCGAACCTGACGGGCCTATTACAACAACCTTTTCCTTTTTTTCTATAGTTTCTGTAATGCCATTTAATACAAGTTTTTTACCATCAAAGGATTTTACGAGATTCTCAGTTCTTATCACTCTTACTCAATCTCCTTTCAAAATACTTAAATAATGCTGTTAAACCAAATACTAAAATAAAGTAAACAACAGCAACAAAAATCAAAGTAAAGAATGCATCTGCCGTACGGCTTCTCACAAGCTCACCTGCACGCGTTAAGTCAACAACTCCAAGATAACCGATTACAGATGTTTCTTTAAGAAGTGCTATAAACTCATTACCTAAAGCCGGTAAAATATTCTTTAAAGCTTGTGGTAATACGATGCTTTTCATTGTTGTAAATTGAGATAAGCCTAAGGAGCGTCCGGCCTCCGTTTGTCCTTTGTCAACAGAATTTATGCCTGCTCTTATAATCTCTGATATATATGCACCTGAGTTTATACTAAATGCAAATATACCAATAAGCACTGCCTCATCAGAAAATACAAATATTACATTGTATGTAATTAAGAGCTGTACAACAACAGGCGTTCCGCGAATAATAGCAGTATAAGCCTCTGCGATTAAATTAAGAATATTTAAAATCATATTTTTCTTTTTAGAAAGAACACTTTGGTGATGTACGACTTTGATAACTGCAATAATTATTCCGATAAACACACCGCATAATGTAGCTGCTGCGGCAACCAACAATGTATTGCCCAAGCCTGTTAAGAAAAGTTGATATCTGTTATCCTTTACGAATGTTTTATTAAACATTTCTTTAAAATATGAAATTATACCGCTAAAGAAACCTTTTTCTTCTGCATTATCTGTTGTATTGTTTTGAACAGCCGATGCTTTAAATAAATTTTGCAGTCTGATTTTGCTGACTCCGCTAAATTCAGGACTATTATTAAACAACCCATCTACGGTATCTTTATAAACAATCGGTATTATCAAACTTTCAGGTGTTTTTGATTTAATATTTGAAGCCTTTGAAATAAAATCCGTATCAACAGTCCATATTGCTTTTTGAGAATCACTCCACTGAGAATCATCATTTTTATCTATAAGCAAAATGCCTTCTTTTAAAGCAACCTCATGCCATACTTTCGGAAGCATGCCATCTCTGTATGTAATAACATTCCAATCAATGTCTTTAAAATATTTAAATAAAGCTGTAACCCAATCTTTATTCCAAGTATAACCATTATTTTTTACGTTAGCGAAGAAATCAGAAACAACGATGTCCATTCCGTATCTGTAGCCCTCTGTACCGAAAAGCTTGTCGGGTAGCATTCCGAAAGGCACGTAAACCGTGTCGCCGGCCACTGATATTTTCGCTGTGTACACATAAGGTTTTCCCTCTGACCACTTAGTCTTTTCGGAAAAATTTTCAACTTTAACACCTGTCACGGTAACAGACGTTTTAGAGTTTTTAAGAACATCAACATCTTTATGCTCGTAAAAACCTTTATTTTGACTTTCTTTGTCTAATATAGTTACTGTAACATTAGTTTTTAAAGCTGTCTCCCTTGGGTTGTACAAGCCGATTTCAAAGGAAATTGTGCCGTTAACAACATCTGTAGTAATATCTGCAAAAGTAATTACAGGTGAATTAGAAAAAATAAGTTTTATTTCATCTGTAAAATGGAATTTATTACTCGATTCGGCAGAATACTCTCTTACAATAATTAATCTGTTTTTTCCTGTTTTAAGATAAGGAGAAATATTATCAGATTCTGCTTTCATGTTATTTACATAAACAGCAGCAATTCCGCCGCAATCCGTACCCAAATCAACAACGACAGATTCACCCGGTCTGTTGGCAAGTGAAAATACCTTTTCGTACCACAAATAAGCTTTTTCTTTTTGTGATGCTTCGTCATTAATCAGTGTATATGAAGGAATATTCAATTCTTTATCATAAACTGTGTTTTCCGGTAAAATTTCAGGCAAACTCTCCTGAGAAAACTCCGTTAAACCCCATTTCCACATTCCGTTCAAATTAATCTCTTCACGATTGTTTCCGACAAAAAACTCTGAAACATTATCATCCTCAGCAGCCCCTACAAAAATAGTAAAAGTACCGAGAATGAGTATTCCGCAAAGGAATAAACATAAAATTTTGCGGCACAAACCGCTTTTTTCATAAAAATTACTCATTTCAAGACCTCTAATTCTTCAAATATACTCGAGTTTACTCAAATAATGCTTTAACATAATCCTCCGGAACAAACGGTTGCATATCGTCTATGCCCTCGCCTACACCCACAAGCCTTACCGGTATATTAAGCTCGTGACTAATCGAAACAATTATACCGCCCTTTGATGAACCGTCAAGCTTTGTTAGTATAATTCCTGTAATATTTGCAACCTCCGAAAATGCTTTTGCTTGATTCACAGCATTTTGTCCCGTTGTTGCATCAAGAACAAGGAATGTTTCATGCTTAACATCAGGCATTTCTTTAGCCACAACTCGTGACATTTTTGCAAGTTCGTCCATAAGATTCTTTTTATTGTGAAGCCTGCCTGCAGTATCACAAATAAGAACATCAATATTTCTGGCCTTGGCTGCTCTGCATGCATCAAATAGTACAGCAGCAGGATCGGAACCTTCTCCTTGACGAATCAAATCAACCTTGCAACGCTCTGCCCAAATAGCAAGCTGGTCTATTGCAGCGGCACGGAATGTATCTCCTGCTGCCAATAAAACCTTCTTACCTGAATTTTTGTATAAATTAGCAATTTTGCCGATTGAAGTAGTTTTACCAACTCCGTTTACACCTATAACTGTAATAACAGCAGGGACTTTATTTAAATCAAGTCCCTTTTGACCTATATCAAGCAATTCGGTAATGATTTTTTGCAGTTCAATACGAATTTGAGAAGCCTCGGTCAATTTATTTTCTTTAACTTTAGCTCTTAACTTATCAAGAATTTCTTCTGTAGTTTGCACTCCAAAATCAGAAGAAATCAAAACGTATTCAAGTTCTTCAAATAAATCCTCGTCTATTTTACCGAAACCTGCAAGAATCGTATCAACTTTACCTAAAAAATTGTCTTTGGTTTTTTTAAGACCACTTTTTAATTTGTCGAAAAATCCCATAGAAAAACTCCTTAAATAATATTAATTTATTCATTCATTTTTAATGAAATTACTTTTGAAATACCTTTTTCCTCCATAGTAACTCCATATAAAGAGCATGCATTCTCCATTGTTCCCTTTCTGTGAGTAATCATGATAAACTGTATCTCTTCTTTGATTTTTTTCAAATAATCAGACAAACGATATACATTTGCGTCATCGAGTGCAGCTTCTATCTCATCTAATAAGCAAAAAGGAGAAGGATGCATTTTTAATATTCCGAATAACAGAGCAATAGCTGTAAGTGCACGTTCGCCCCCTGATAAAAGCATCATATTTTGAAGCTTCTTTCCCGGTGGTTGTACTTGAATTTCAATACCGCATTCAAGTACGTCTTGTGTTTCATCAAGCACAATATCTGCCTTGCCGCCACCGAAAAGCTCTGTGAAAACTTCTTTAAAATTCTCTCTAATCAGCTTAAACTGTTGCATAAACTGTTCTCTCATAACACCGTTAAGCTCAGAAATGATTTTTTGCAGTTTAGCTTTCGTTTCGTCCATATCTTGCTTTTGGGCAGACATAAATGTATATCTTTCTTTTGTTGCCTCATACTCTTCTACAGCATTGACATTTACAGGTCCCAAGGCTTTAATTTGTGCCTTAAGCTCTTTTATCTTCTTAGATGCTTCAGGGAAATTCTCAACGCGTTTGCCGCCTGTAAGTTCTTTTGCAGCAGAAAAAACAAGCTCATATTCTTCCCAAAGTCTGTTTTTATTCGAGTTAATTTCGCTTTCTTCTCTTACTTTTTTAATTTCTGCCTTGTTTAAACCATCAGCATACAGCGTGATTTTCTCGTTAATTTCTGTTATTTTATCTAACATACCGCCTAAATCTTCATCTAAATCATTTTTAAGAGCTTCATATTTAGAAAGATTTGCTGTATTTTCTTCCCTTAAAGCAGTAACTTTTTCTATTTCAGCATTACACATATCACAATTAGAATTAATTTGATTAATAATTTTCTCACAATCATTAACTTGAGAATCATAATATTCTATGTGCTCCGCACCTTCTGAAATTGCTTCTTCGTACCGCGTAATATCCTCTTCTGATTTTGAAATTGCCGCCTTCAAATCTGCTTCTTTGACCTTTTGACGAATCAAATTCTGGTTTGCATCCTCAAGAAGTTTTTCTGAATGTTCTTGCTTAATTTCAATCATTTTAAGATTTTCTTCTGATTTTGCTAAATCAACTTCTAAATTTTTCTGTTCTTCTTGCGCTTCTTCTATAGCTTTCCTTGCATCAAGCATACTATGCACTTGTACTTTTAATTCCTCAACAAGCTTACCGCGTCTTGCAGTTTCTCCCGCTTGCTTTTCACGCATTGCAGTACATTTCGCCGTCCATTGAGAAAGACTAACCTCCAACGAACGAACCTCACCTGAAAGTTTTTCTCTTTCAAGCTCAAGGCTTTTTACTTCGCTTCTATAGTTTGCTACGCTTTCATTTGTTTCATTTAAAAGCTTTTGATTTAATGTAACAGATTTCTCAAGTGCAGGAATTTCTCTCGTTCTTGAAAGTGTACCTGCAGAAGATTTTCCCTTTTCCGCACTACCGCCTGTGATAGCACCGGATGTTCTTAATATATCTCCTTCCAATGTTACACACATAAAAGCATACCTGTTGCGGCTTGCACACTTTAAAGCATTATCAAGATTATTAAAAACTGCAACTCTTCCCAAAAGACCGTCTACTGCCTTTTGATATTTACTGTCAAAATCCACAAGGTCAGAAGCAATACCCAAATAACCAACAGATTCTTCAAGAATTTTAACAGTTTCCGACTCAAATCGTCTACCGTTGACAGCAGTTAACGGTAAAAATGTAGCACGACCGTATCTGCCTTTCTTTAAGTATTCAATTGCTTTTTTTGCATCTTCTTCTGTTTCTGTTACTATATTTTGATATGCTTGAGCAAGAGCAACCTCAATGGCTGTTTCATATTCTGCCGAAACGCGAATAATTTGAGCTACAGCACCGCAAATACCTTTGCCGAAATCAGGATTGGATTTACAAAGGGACAATACTTTTTTTACACTGAAAGCATATCCTTCATAATCATCTTCCATTTCTTTAATAGCCTTTAAACGGGCTGAATCACTCTGCAGAGCTGCGGAAATTTTGGCACACTTTTCTACTGCTTTTGCTTCATTTTGTTTTGCTGTCTCAAGTGCTTCCGATTTATTTTTATAAATCTGCTTTGTATCTTCAAATTTTGCTTCTGTTAAAGAACGCTCCTTTTCTGCTGCATCAATTTCGCCGGATGCAATTTCTGAGTTTGATTCTAAAACAGCCAATTCTTGATCTATGCTTAATTTTCTGTCAGTAATAAGTTCAATTTGTTTGTTGTATGATTCGATAGCGCTTTGAGCTTTACCTTGACTTAATTTAACATTGAGAATACCCTCAGAAGCCAATACAACTTCTTGTTTAATAGCCTCCGTCTGCTTTTGAAGTTCATTATATGTATTTTGAATTTTATCTGATTCTTTAAGATGTTCTTCTAATGTTTTTTGCAAAACAGCAAGCTCTTGTTTCATCTCAGCAATTCTTATATCAAACACACCGCTTTTTTGCTTTTGTTGTTCTTTCTCAAGAAGCAAACGACGTTTGTTATCCTCAGCCGCTTTGATTTTTTCTTTGTTAATTTCTATTTCACTCTTTAATTTCTCGATTTTTTTCTCGTCGGAATAAATCTTTTCTCTTGTAGCTTGAAGCATATCGGACAGAATTTTGGCCTTTTCTGTTTTGTCGGCATTATCTTTTCTGATATCCTCAAGTAAAGCTTCTGCGCCTTGTTTGTCTGCAGACAATATTTCTATATCCTTTAAGATTTTCTCTAATCTCTCTTCTGCAAAATCAATACCGTCAACGAGAACATTTACTTCAATGTCACGAAGTGCATACTTGTAATCAAGATATTTTTTTGCAGTTTCCGCTTGCTTTTCAAGAGGCTTAATTTGATGAGAAAGCTCATTTACAATATCATTAACTCTTAAAAGATTTTGCTCTGTAAGATTTAATTTTCTCTCACTTTCTGCCTTTCTCATTCTGTACTTCATTATACCGGAAGCATCTTCGAAAATATTACGTCTCTCATCAGACTTACTGTTGAGGATTTCGTCAACACGACCTTGTCCTATAAGAGAATAACCATCTTTACCTATACCTGTATCTGCAAAAAGCAAATGAATATCCTTCATTCTGCATTGAGCATTATTTATAAGGTATTCGCTGTCACCTGAACGATACAGTCGCCTTGTTATTTTTACTTCACTAAAGTCTATATTAAGCACACGGTCTTCGTTGTCCATTATAAGCGATACTTCAGCCATACCAACAGGCTTTCTGCTCTCAGTACCTGCAAAAATAACATCTTCCATTCTGCTGCCTCTTAAAGTCTTAGGACTTTGTTCTCCCAAAACCCACTTAACAGCATCGGAAATATTACTTTTGCCGCTTCCGTTAGGACCAACAACAGCAGTTATTCCTTTATTAAAATCTAATATAGTTTTATCTACAAAGGACTTAAAGCCTTGCATTTCCAATCTTTTTAAATACAAAATAATATCCTCCGGCTAATGAATATAATATAACCAAATTATATTTTACAATAATATAAAACCGAATGTCAACAAAACTACAGAAATTCTTTTATACCCAATGGCGCAAAATCAATTGTAATGTTTCAAAATTAAATATATAATATAAAAAACGATAAAGCGAGGTAATTTAATGAGCTTTGATACATTTTTAAATAATGAAATTAACAACATGATTAACTCTCTTGATAGATTAGTAAGCATTCCCAGCGTTGGCACAGAGGCAGTCAATGATGCACCGTTTGGTCAAGAAGCATTAAAAGCTTTAGAAGAAGTTGCAGCCATAGCGATTGAACTTGGATTACATGCTTCAATCTATCACAACCGTGTTGCAGTCATTGATTTATATGATTCCCCCTTTCCGTCCGTCGGAATACTTGCGCACGCCGATGTTGTACCGGCCGGAAACGGTTGGGTTCATCCGCCTTTCCGTGCCACATTAGAAGAAGAAACTATTTACGGAAGAGGCGTTATAGATAATAAAGGCCCTGTGATTTCCGTACTTTACGCAATGATGTATATTAAAAACAATCATAAATTAAAAAATAACATCAGATTAATTGTTGGCAGTGATGAAGAAAAAGGCTCATCAGACCTTTCATATTATTTGTCAAGAGAAAAATTACCGGAATACGTTTTCACTCCTGATGCCAATTACCCTGTAATTAACACAGAAAAAGGAAGAGCCACAGGAACATTTATGAAAATTTTTAACAAAACACAACGCAAATATATAATTAACGCAAGCGGCGGCACTGTTATAAACGCGGTACCCGACAGAGCTTATGCAGATGTTTGCGGCTACTCAATAACAGAACTTGAAGCTTTTGCTGCAAAATGTAAAGCAGATGTAAAATTCACATTTCAATCAAAAGACAACAATATCATTACCATTTGTGCAATCGGTAAAAGTGCACACGCTTCATTACCGGCTACAGGTGAAAATTCCGTAACAGCCTTATGCGAATTGATGTCAAAAATCGATAAGCAGTGGGAGTCTGTTTGTAATGTTTGTCCTCACGGTGATATATACGGTCATGCTCTCAATATTAATACAGAAGATGAAATTTCAGGTAAATTAACGTATGCTTTTGATTTGCTTTCTTTTGACGGAGAAAAATTTAAAGGAACATTTGATATCAGATATCCGGTCTGCCTAACAAAAGACATTCTAAAAGAAAAGCTTGAAAAAGGTTTTGCTGAATATGGATTTGAATTAATTGATTATTCCGCAAGCAATCCACACCACACTGACGCTGATTCAATACTTGTGAAAACATTGCTTGATGTTTATGAAAGTGTCACGGGAACACGCGCTGAAGCTATGGCCGTCGGTGGCGGTACGTATGCCCACGGAATACCCGGCGCTGTTGCTTTCGGTCCTGAGCTTCCGGGCATAGACAACAGAATTCACGGTGCTGAAGAATTTATTACTGTTGAACATTTTAAGTTAAATACGAAAATGATGTATAAGGCTGTAACAGAGCTTGATAAAAGACTTAATTAACTACTTTACATCATTAAGTTTATATGATATTTTTATTCTAATTTATTATAGGAGATGAGTTTAATGAAAAAACATTTAAAAACAGCAATTTTATTTCTGCTTATAACAATAATGCTTTTTTCTTCCTTTAGTTGCAAAGAAAAAGACAATCGCGTTACTGTAGATAAGACACTTGCAGATATTCTCATGGAAGAAGCTCAAGTAATAACAGACTTCATCAGAGACGAAGGATTTATATATGGCGATGCAAGAATAAATCCTGCCTTCAACTGGGAATTTCTTGACAAAGAAAAAGCAATTAATCCATTAGAAAAAATTGTAAGTTGCGACAGATTGGTTGACTGGATTTTATATAGAGCAGGTTTTACAGACCAAGTATATAACCAAGGAATGACTGTTTGGACATTAGGACCTTGGTGTGAAGACCATAATTTCGAGAAAATAGAAAATCCGGAGGAACTTCAAGCCGGAGACGTTGTTTTCGTAAATCCGGATGCAAATTACCGCCCTGCTCACGTATTTATGTGTGCAAGCACAATTGATGAAAATGGCAGATATTTAAGATATGATGCAGGTAGTAATGAGCGTTTGCAATGTAAAAAAGGAACGGAAGCTGTTGCAGGACAACAACCATTCCTTGAACCCATCGGTAATTTCATGTACGCATACAGACCTAATGACAGCACATTAGATAAGAATTATAAAGACGGAACAGGCAGTGTTTCTTCTTCTGCGGTTGATATTTCGATAGAAATAAAAAAAGGAACACCAACAATTGACGGTAAAATAGAAAAAGATGAATACAAATCACATTATACAATGGATAAATCAAATTGTAATGCATGGGAAGGTATCGTAAGTAGTAACAAGACAGAGATTTATTTCGCATGGGATTCACAAGGTTTGTATTATGCTGCGGAAATTTTTGACTCCACACCTGATTATGAAGTTACAACAAAACCATGGGTCGGCTCCGATTGCTTGCAGTTAGCATTAAATCCCGGAAAACTCATAGACAAATCAGAAGGAATATTCTTTACATTCGGTGCAACTAGATATGATGAAGTAGTTGCATACAGACACAATTACGACGAAAAGCTTGTATCTGACATGGTAACAGGTAAAGCAAGCGGCCACGAACGCGGAAATGAGAGCTATATAATCGAAGTGCTTATTCCTTGGGATTTAATTAAACTTGATGTTAAAGGTGGTAATAAAATTAACACTACATCATTTGAACCTAAAAACGGCGCTGAAATTGCTTTGTTACCTTGTGTAATCAATTGTAAAGACGGCGGAGCCACATTAGAAGCTGCTTATAAGTTTAAAGGAACAAGCTTTACTGTTTCACAATTTGTTCCCGGAAAACTTGTTGATTAAAAATAACGTAAAAATAATTGAATATTAGTACGAAATACTGTTGACTATGACCTCCTTAAGTGTTAAAATCTAACATACGAGTGTTAAAAATTAACATTTGTATTGTATATTATTAATTACTACTAAATATAACACCAAGGAGGTTATTCAATGGCAACGCCAATTATTATGCCCCGTCAGGGCCAGTCAGTTGAAAGCTGCATTATTTCTAATTGGGCCAAAAAAGTTGGAGACAAAGTTGCGATAGGCGACACATTGTTTACTTATGAAACCGACAAAGCTACGTTCGACGAAGAAGCAAAAGTTGAAGGTACTATGTTGGTTCATTTTTTTGATGAGGGTGACGATGTTCCGTGTCTTACAAATGTTTGCGTTATAGGTAACGAAGGTGAAGATGTTTCATCATTCTCCCCTAACGGTGCTGCTCCTGCCGCACCCGCACCCGCACCTACTCCGGCTCCTGCACCAGCTCCGGCTCCCGCTGCACCTGTTGCACCCGCTGCTCCCGCAGGCCCTAAGTCAAATGCAAACCCGGTAATTATGCCCCGTCAGGGACAATCAGTTGAGAGCTGTATCATTTCTAAATGGAATGTTAAGGTAGGAGACCAAGTTAAGGTCGGCGATAATCTTTTCACATACGAAACAGATAAAGCTACATTTGATGAA
>JAEIGA010011138.1_pt1 | contig 13656 bp, 8 predicted proteins | sample 9270691 | NCBI WGS metagenome assembly JAEIGA01 (sample SAMN17057246, study PRJNA624740) | gut metagenome | biome: biome; isolation source: fecal sample | host: Bos grunniens | place: China: Xizang | collected 2019
ACTGCCAATGGGTCGTCGTGCAGCACCTGTGTCATAATTACAGATGCAGAATTCAGATTCTCGTTTGCCTTCTGACGATATATCTTCAGCTCATCTTTTCTTCTCTTTCTTTCCTTAGCATTCTGCTCTATCGCCGTAGCCTTCTCGACATACACAACACCCGAGTTGTAGTAGTTCACGGCAAGGTGACGGGCAATCTCAAGGCTGTTGGGCTTCATGAGCTTAAGCTTATTGTAATAGACTATAGCATCCTCGAACTTTGCATTGCGCTCGTAGAGCTGCGCCTGAATATTAAGCAGACCCTCTTCGTTTGGTTTAAGAATCAGTGCATCTGAAACATATTTCTGCAGTGTCACATCATCATCCTTTGACTCGGCAAGCATGTTAATTATACTCACGAGCATTGACATGTTGTCGGGATAGAGGGCAAGACCTTGCTGAAGGATATATTTCGCATGAGCCTTGTCGTCCAAATAAGTATATGCCTTTGCTATGAAGTTGTATGCATCGGCTCTGCGCTGCACATCACCCGAATTAATATAAGCATTCAGGTAAAGTATAGCCTTGGCAAACTCCTTTGTATTGTATGCCTTTGTTGCAGCCATCCAAGCAAAAGTACCATAATCGTCTCCCTTTTCAAGATTCTCGCCATCCATGGCACTGCAGATGCTTATACTTATATAAGCCTCGACAAAGTTGGCGGTATTCTTGTTGTCGCCCCTGCTTGTGAAGTAATAGGCACCATTATACAGGTGGGGATATGTATTTTTCAGACCCTCCTTGGCCTGCATCCATTCGTCAGAGCCCTTAGGGTATGCGCTTATGGCACTCATAAAGCCCACATAACTGCGATACAATGCACTATAGGCATCCACACTTTCGCCGCCTGCCGAATAGAAGCTGACAAAATCGTTGTAATGTGTTATTGCAGCACCCAAAGACTGTGCATTGGTGTACGATATTTGCAGAAAGAAGAATAGCAATAAAAGTATCTTTTTCATAGTATCATGTTTTCAAAATATAACTCTTTCATTCGCATACAGGAAATATGCCGACAACATGGCAAGAACTGCGTGTGATTCCATAAACAAGATCAACAGCAAAAATCCATTCTGTTGACCTTGTTTTTTTGGAAATTTACCGATTAAAGAGCGTCAATAAATATCATTTCAAGGTTAATTCTTCGATACTCACCGCCCTTCTCCTCGCTTATCTCTATATAATACTCATAGTCGGCATTCATCTTGGAAATTCCATTGATATTATTGTTCACATAGTTGCTTACGCCCAAAGCGCGCAACATTGCAAGCTGCTCGTTCTTTGTTATACCATCCTCTTTTGTCAGAGTGATGTTGCTGAGCTCCTTACCCTTATAAACGGGCTCGTTACGATATTCGCCGTAACAACCGTCATAGGGAATCTTTCGCGCTATGGGAAGAGCGTCGGCCATACCTGTAACCTTAACCTTCCACTTGCGACCCTCTTTCACATACTGGGCAAGGTCGCCCTCGAAGGCCTGCTTTATGATTCGAAGCATTGACATTGCAGCACCTGACTCCTCAACCTTGAATCGGCCGGGACCGAAGTCCTCTTCTATCGAGAATCCCATCTGCACCTCGTACGACACGTCAACCACATAGTTCATAATCTTGTTACCGTCGGCATCAACATCGGCAACAACCTTTGAACTTACGTTTATTGAAGTGTGGTCCGATATTACGTTCTCGCTCTTTGCACTCTCCATGACAGACTGCTTGATCTTCTGAAGCTGCATCTCTTCCATGTTCGACTGCTGTACCAATTCCAGAGGCACAAAATTGTCATCAGCTGTAAGGAACTCCAGAGGCGCTCTGTTCAGGTTGTTATAGACATACGACTTGCCCGATACGGTATTATAGACATCGGCATAGATAAGCTCGAAGTTGTCATCTTCGGTAAGGCCGTACTTTGCATTGCGGAATTCAAGGTTGTCTGCATCCATAAAGTCATTTACCTCGTTAGAGGGGACAGTAAGGAAAATTGAAGGCATATTGTTGAAGTTCACAGTAAGCATGTTGTTCTCGGGATTATATTTACCCAATGACACATCAGACATCTCTACCTGTCCTTCGGCAAGACGGGTTGAAATCTCCTGCTCGAAAAGACGCATCTGCTCTTTACGGTTCTCGTCGGTCACACGAAGTTCATAATCCTCGAAAGACTCGCCGGGCATCTGCTTCAACCACTCGTTCATACACTTGTCGAGCTCTTCTGCAAGCATCTTTCTGTAGTGGGGCGACAGGACAGCCATGTGGCTGTAAGTAATATTTCCTGTTGTATTGTGAACAAGGAACGACTTGTCATCGGACGAATTGACAAAGACAGCCTGTGAGATACCGCCTGCGGGTGACAACACATTGAGGCCCTCCTCTTTATCGAGCAGATTGATTACTCTGACATTCTCCTTTGACTCCACCACTGCAAAATATTTGCCGTTGGGATGGAAGTCGCATGACAAAGCCTCGCCCATGCCCTCATAGTTTTTTGACAAGGCAAAGCTCTGTGTGTCGTAGATATAAACCTTGCCATCGGCAGTAGCCACAGCCATCAACTTATTGTCGGCCGAGAAAGAGAGAGCATTAACCTTTGCTCCCATCGCCAACTCGGTGCGCACCTTGCCGGTCTCAAGATTCCACACCTGCACTTTATTCTCTCCGGCAACGGCAAGGAAGTATATGTTCGGGCTCACACGCATCTCTGTAGCTGCGAATGTAGCAGGAAATTTCTTCACGAACTTGAATGTTCTTGCATCATAGAACTGAATCTCGTTCATATTTGCAATAACAAGATTCTTAGCATCTGTAGTGTAACAGATGGCAGTAGGCTGCTCCACCTTGCCAAAAGAGTGCAGTTCATAATCAGCCTCCCACAAATCGTACACTCTCACACGGCTCTTTCCACTCTTCTTCTTGGAAAGCACAGCATACGATGTACCCGAGGGGTTAACCTTTATAGAAACCACATTACCGAAAGTGTAGCACATAGGATAACCGCGCAGGTTGTACACCACCTCGTTATTATAGTAATATGCAGCCATGTAGTAACAGTCCAGACCCATAGGTGTCACACCCTGCTTATAAACGTGGTCTTGCTTATAAACATTAGCAGTGTCCTGCTGAACTGCCTCCTGCGCTGTTGCAGACACGAAGTACAAAAGAACAGCCACAAGCAAAGAAACTCTAAAGCCTAATCGAGAAAAGAATTCCATAATACTTCTATTTAAAATAATGACAATAGTGGAACAGCAACCAAATCCTGTGCCACATAATTTATTTGCAAAAATTATATTTTCTTTGCAAATATATACAGATCTCTGATTTAAAACAAATTAAGAAGTTTTTTTATAAATATTTTTCTTTACCAGAACTTGTTGTTCTCTTCGCTGTATTCAAAACCTACAGCAGCAAGTTTATCAACAAGCCATTCACGCTCTATATCCATACTCGCGCATAACTCATCGAGTGACGGATATTCATCGCGCAGTTTCATATTCACGAAACTGAACAGCATCATAGGGTCTTGCGGTATATTTTGCATGGAAATTTCAATTATGCGCGATTCTTCTGCAACCAACGGTAAACAATAGGAATGACATAGATATTCAGCAGTGTCGATGTGAGCAGACCACCGAGCACAACAACAGCCATAGGGCTTTGAATTTCGTTACCCGATTTGTCACCTGCCAGAATCATGGGAACAAGTGCAAGAGCCGATGTGAAGGCTGTCATAAGAATCGGTGTCAGACGGTCGCACGAACCAGCCCTGACAGCCTGTTCCAGCTCCATGCCCTGCGCCTGCAGATGCTGATAGCGCGATACCAGAAGTATTCCGTTACGCGTTGCAATACCAAACAGAGTAATAAGACCTATTACAGCGGGGATGCTCACGACGCCCGAAGAGATATATGTTGCCAGCACGCCGCCTATGAGCGCGAGAGGCAGATTCAGCAGCACCACGAAAGAGAGTACCGCACTCTTGAACTCGCTGTAGAGCAGGACAAACACCACACCTATGGCAAGCAGCGTTGTGAGCCACAGTGTACGCGATGCGCTCTCGGCACTTTCGAACTGGCCACCATACTCCAGTCTGTAGCCCTCGTCGAGGTCGACCTCTTTCTCGAGGTACCCGGCAATGCGTTCAACCGTACCTGTAATGTCGCCACCTACAATATTTGCCGATACAACCACCTTACGCTGTACATTCTCGCGGCTTATACTTCCCGGACCACCTGTCGAGACGATGTTTGCAACCTCTTCCAAAGGCACTTTGCCCTTTTCGGTGTCAATAAGCGCACGGCGCACTCCGTCTATGCTGTTCGTATAATCCTTGTTCAGTCGCAGTATAAGGTCGAAACTACGCTCCTGCTCATACACCTCACCCAACTTCTTGCCGGGGAATGCAGCCTCGACAAAAGCGTTGAACTGCTCCATAGTGATGCCGTGCATTGCCAGACGCTCCCTGTCGGCGCGTATCTGCAGCTGCGGAGTCTCAACCTGCTGCTCCACATTCACATCTACCACGTTCTCGAACTCGGCAAGCAACGACTTTATGATATTTCCCGTTGTAAACAGGCGGTTGAGGTCGGGACCGAAAATCTTTATTGCGAGGTCGGCCTGTGTACCCGAAACCATGTGGTCGATACGGTGTTCAAGCGGCTGTCCCACCGATGTAACCACACCCGGCACTGCGGCCAGACGTGCGCGTACATCCTTCAGGAAATCCTCTTTACTGCGCTTGTCGAGAGTGAAATTGACATCAATCTCGGCACCATTCGAAGTCTGCGAGTGTTCGTCGAGCTCACCGCGTCCTGTACGGCGGGCTGTACTTGTAACCTCGGGTATAGCGAGCAGTTCGCGCTCTATTACAGTACCTATGCGGTGCGACTCCTCGAGCGACACACCCGGACGCGAAACTGCCGATATGGTGAGAGCCTTCTCATTGAACTCGGGCAAAAAGCTGCGTCCCATGTTCGCAAACAGCACAAGGCTCACAATCAACAGGAGAGCCAACGCACCTATCACATATTTCGCTGCACCGATAGCCTTGTTCAACGAATACTCGTAATGCACAAGCAGCCAGCGATCGACCCAGTTCTTCTTTTCGTTGCGTGACAGATACTTTTCGTCAGAGAGCATCATCTTGCACATGAGGGGAGTAACCGTCATTGCAACAAGCAGCGACATTATCAAAGCTATAATATAAGCTATTCCAAGTGGCTTGAGCATACGTCCTTCGAGACCGCTAAGGAAAAATAGCGGTGTGAAGGTGACCATGATTATGAGTGTGGCATGTATTATGGATGCACGAATCTCGGACGAAGCCTCGAACACCACCCTGTACGACGAGCTTCGCTGCTCCTTGGGCAGCATGTGGTTCTGTCGCAATCTTTTATATACATTCTCGACATCGATAATGGCATCATCCACCAACGAGCCTATGGCAATGCACATACCGCCAAGTGTCATGGTGTTTATATCCATATCGAGCAGATAGAGCACAATCATTGTTCCCAGCAACGACAAAGGTATCGCCACAACAGATATTACCGTTGTGCGGAAACTTGTAAGAAAGAGGAACAACACCAGAATAACACACACGGCACCCTCAATGAGCGAACTGCCCACATTGTTTACCGATGATTGTATATAGTCGGCCTGACGGAATATACCTGTATCGATAGTTACATCGGCCGGGAGCGATTTGGCAACCGCCTTAAGGTTATGCTCAATATTCTGTGTAACATTGAGAGTGTTTATATTGGGCTGTTTCGATATTGAGAGAATAACCGAAGGCTTACCGCTGAGCGAAGCATATCCCTGTCGAACAGCACCTGCAACCACTACATCGGCAACATCGGCAACACGCACAGCCGCATCACCGTTCATCTTCACAAGCGTGCGTCCGAGCTCCTCGATGCTGTTTGTGCGGCCCATCCCGCGTAGGTTGTATTCATTGCCGTAGTCGCGCACAATGCCGGCACCGGCATTTACGCTCATTGATGCCACAGCCGATTCAAGCTCGTCCATGGTAACACCATACATATCCATCTTCACAACATCGGCAAGCACCTGATACTGCTTATAGTCGCCACCTATTATGGTAACCTGCGACACACCTCCCGTCGCAAGTACCACCGGCTTCACAATCCACTCGGCAAGCGTACGCAACTCCATCATCGAAGTTGTATCCGACTGCATTCCCACAAAGAGAATCTCGCCCATTACACTCGACTGGGGAGCAAGCAGCGGCACAATACCATCGGGCAACTCACCGCTTATCGAAGCCAATTTCTCGCTTATAATCTGTCGCGCCTTGTATATATCGGTATCCCAGTCGAACTCAACCCACACGAAAGAGAAACCCTGTGAAGAGGTCGAACGCACACGGCGTACATCGGTAGCACCGTTCACTGCCGTCTCAATGGGGAATGTCACAAGACGCTCTATCTCCTCGGGAGCCATGTCGTGTGCATCGGTAAGCACCACCACTGTGGGCATTGTAAGGTCGGGGAAGACATCCACCTCGATATTGCGTGTAGAGTATATACCTCCGACTATGACAAGAACTACTGCCAGCAGCACCAGCAGCCTGTTTTTAAGTGAAAATTCAATTATTCTATTGAGCATGGCCAGATAGCGATAAAATCAATGAACGTGTCCTGCATGCGGGTCTAAAGCACCTGCACTTTGTGATAACTTAAGCGAAACTGCGCCCTTTGACACAACCTTTTCGCCCTTATGTACACCCTTCAGTATCTGTGTATACTTTCCATCGGTGTTTCCTATCTTCACCTCGCGTTTCTCAAAGTCCTCGCTACACACCTGCACAAACACGAAGTAGTTGCCCATCTCCTCGACAAGTGCAGTGCGAGGCACTGCTACACACTCGCCACCATGAGGCAACGCCATAGCCATGTGCATGGTAACAACGCTGCCCACCACCGCCGGCAGCTGTTTGGCAGTCACCGTTACGGGAATCATATTACACTCATTGGCAGCACGTCCCACCGCCAGCACATTACCATTTATCTCGTCGAGCGACAACACTGTGCCATCGGCAAGTTCAACATTCACCGAAGATATATTTCTAAGGCTTTGGGCATAACGTATAGGCAACTCAGCCTCAATGTTCACACCACCCTCTTTTTGCAGCACTGCCAACGGAGTACCGGCCTGCACATACTCGCCATTCTCGACAAGAAGAGTTGCCACAAAACCGTCCACATCCGATTTAAGCAGCAGATTTCCATTGTTGAATGTCTGTTTCATGCTATTGTAGTGCGCCTCGCTCTCGCGCAAGAGAGCCTCGGCAGCCTGCAAATCCTTTTGCGACACAATGTTATTGCCATAAAGCGAGAGCTTGCGCTCGTAGTCGGCCTTGGCAAACATATATTTGCTTTCGGCGGCAGCATACTTCACCGCAGCATCATTCTCAGTGACACCGCTGCCGTCGATGACAAAGAGAGCATCCTTGACCGACACCGCCCTACCTGCAACAAGGTTACCCACATAGTGCAGACGTCCTGCTGCAGTAGCCACCACTGTCGACTCATTTTCGGGAGCGGCAACCACGCGCGCTGCTACCTTTACAGCACCATTGAAACTGCTTGCAGTTGCAGCCTCAACCGCAAAATCTATTTTCTGCTGCAACTCCTTTGAGAAAGTTACCACATTGGCAGCACCGTGCGAGTGAGCATGTGCCTCTTCCTTAGCCCCGGCCTCATGCGAATGGCTGTGTTCCGCGTGAGAATGGCCGTGAGCGTCATGTGAATGACTATGCGCTTCGTGTGAATGTGAATGTTCCTCGTGTGAGTGAGATGCACAGCTGCCATCGGCATTATGAACATGATTATGCTCGGCCTCGTGAGAATGCAAGTGGTTGTCGTCGTGGCTGTGTCGATGCGAATCGGCACAAGCCGTTATTGATATTGCAGCAACGGCTGCAAGTGCATAGTAGAATATTTTTTTCATTTTTGTCTGTTTAATAAACCTCGAAGCGCCTTTACAAGCAAATTACATTTCGTGGCAAAAATATTATAATGTTTTTGGAATCGGGTTGCAAAAATATGTGCTTAACCTCTTTTATACTCTGCCGCCCACTCCTTGCTGACATAGTTATCGAGCGAGGTGCATGCATGCGAACTGAAATCGAGACCACACTGCATTATACCATCCCATGCCTCTTGAGTGAGGTTGTACAGCTCGTCTCGCGTCACTCCACCCGACACAATGCCGTATACCACGCCTGCATTGAAATTGTCGCCGGCACCAACAGTGCTCACCACATCCACCTTATTGGGCGTATAGTCCTTCTGTCCGCATTTTGTAAAGAGAGATACAACACCCTCGCCCTGCGTACATATAAAAAGAGGAGAATAGAATTTAATCTTCTCTTTATAGATGCGCGATGCGTCCCTAAGGTTATAGAGATTCTCAAAATCATCAGCCGAGCCGCGCACGATATCGGCATATTCGAGATTCTCGATAAGAGCCTCGGCAAGCTTCACACGCTCGTCGATATGGTTTTTTCTGAAATTTATATCGTAATAGAGAATGGCACCACGCTCACGCGCATACTCGAGAAAGGCCTTTGCCTTGCTGCGCAGCACCGGATTAAGCACAAAGTAGGAACCATATACAACAACATCATCGGCATTTATCTGTGGAAAGTCCACATCAAGACGATTATTGGGATAATCCTTGTAGAAGAGATACTCGGCATCATTCTTATCGTTCAGGAAAGCAAGTGAAAGTGGGGACTTGCCGTCATTAAAACAGCACACCGATGAGGTATCGATTCCGCTATCCTTCAGCATATCGATAATCATTTCACCCACCTTGTCGTTGCCAACCTCGCTTATGAACGACACATTAAGCCCCATGCGTCCCAACGACACCATGCTATTGAATGTAGAACCTCCGGGAACAGCCTTTACCGGTGTGTTGTTTTTAAACAGAATATCAAGAATCGTTTCGCCTATACCAATAACTTTTCTCATATATATGCTCTATCTTTTGTTTTTATATCTCAACCTTTGAGCAGCTCCTCGAGTTCTGCTATATTGTTTGCAACCGTATAATAGCTATCGGCATTACCACGTACAAATCCGGCCTTTCTAAAACTATCCAACTGCGCAAGTATCCCATCCCAAAAACCGTTCACATTATAAAAGATGACACGTTTCCTGTGATAGCCTATTGTAGCGGCAGCCATCACATGAAACACCTCGTCGAGCGTGCCCACTCCACCGGGCAGGGCAAGCAGCACATCGCTTCGCAAAAGGATATTATCCTTGCGGTCGCTCAGATTCTCGGTAACCACCTTTTCATCGGGCAGTTCGCTCACCCTGTTGCGTTCAATCAATATTCTCGGAAAGACACCCACGATATGTGCGCCCTTCTCCTTGGCAGCCGCAGCCGTTGTCTCCATAAGCCCGGCTTTTGCTCCACCATATACAAGTGTAATACCAAGCGAACCCACAAGATGCCCCACTTCGCATGCGGCCTGTACATACAACGCATCTATCGTTTCGGATGCAGCACAGAATAGTCCAAGACTCCTTACAGCCATAAATCAAAGGCTTTGCATGTCGTTAAGACGTTTATACACGCCATCGAGTTCAATCAGTTGGTCGTGTGTACCACGCTCAACAATGCGACCCTCCATCAGCACACAAATCTCGTCGGCATTCTTGATTGTAGACAGACGGTGAGCAATGGCAATAGTGGTGCGCGTCTTCATAAGACGCTCAAGAGCCTCTTGTACAAGACGTTCACTCTCGGTATCAAGAGCCGAAGTAGCCTCATCGAGAATAAGAATGGGAGGATTCTTAAGGATGGCACGCGCAATGCTTATACGCTGACGCTGACCGCCTGACAAGAGACAACCCCTGTCGCCCACCACCGTGTCGTAACCATTCTCGGTTGCGGTGATAAAATCGTGCGCATTGGCAATTTTTGCAGCCTCTATAACCTGCTCCATTGTAGCATTCTCGACACCGAAAGTGATATTGTTGTAGAATGTATCGTTGAAAAGGATAGCCTCTTGGTTGACATTGCCGATGAGCGAACGCAACGATTTCACCGACATATCTTTCACATCTATGCCATCGATAAGCACATTGCCCTTGGTTGCATCGTAATAGCGGGGGATAAGGTCGACCAGCGTAGATTTACCCGAACCCGACTGTCCTACAAGCGCAACCGTCTTACCCTTCTCAATCTTAAGGTTGATATCGGAGAGCACATTTCTTTCGCCGTCGTACGAGAATGAGAGATTCTTGAACTCAATACCCTTCTTCATCTCGTCTATTGAGGCAGCACCCTGCTTGTCGGTTATATAGTTCTCGGTCATCAGAATCTTGTCGATGCGCTCAACCGAAGCCAATCCGCGAGGAATGCTGTACGAAGCCTTCGAGAACTCTTTCAACGGATTTATTATACTATAGAGGATAGTCATGTAGTAAATGAAGGCAGGAGCCGAAATAGGCGAATTGTTGCCAAGGATAAGCGTACCGCCGAACCACAGCACTATCACAATGACACATGTACCAAGGAACTCGCTCACGGGGTGCGCCATAGCCTGTCGCATGGTAACACGCATGGTAGCATTGCGCAACTCGTTGCTCACCTTGAGGAATCGGTTCGACATCTTATGCTCGGCAAGGAAAGCCTTTATAATGCGCAGACCGCCAAGTGTCTCTTCCATCTGCGACATCGTCTCACTCAGCTTCGACTGTGCCAGCAACGATTTCTGTTTCAGCTTACGGCCCACAAGACCCATAATCCATCCCAGTACCGGAATAACAGAAATGGTAAACAGTGTAAGCTCCCAGCTTATATAAAGCATAGTGCCGAAGTATATTATGATGAGTATGGGGTTCTTTATAAGCATATCGAGCGAACTTGCAATAGAGTTCTCGACCTCGATTACGTCACCGCTCATACGAGCAATTATATCGCCCTTCTTCTCTTTAGAGAAAAATCCTAAGGGCAGCGACACCACCTTATTGTAGAGTTGTGTGCGTATATCGCGCACAACGCCGGTGCGCAAAGGTATTATCGATGCCGACGAAGCGAAGTAGGCGGCAGTCTTCAACAGAGTCATTACAATGAGGAAAATTCCCAGAAGCAACAGAGTCATTGATGCACCGCTTGTTTCAATCAACGTATTAAGATAGTAGTTGCAGTTGTTCAGCAGCACCTCTTGGATATTCTCCATGTTGGCCTCGCCCCAAGGGATAAAATCGACATGCGCCACCTCCTTCATTTTGAAGAGAATCTCGAGGATAGGGATAATGATTGCAAACGAAAATACATTCAGAACCGCCGAAACGAACGTAAAGACAAAAGACATCACAAGATACTTCTTGTAAGGTGGAATATACCTTCTAAGAACCTTAATAAACTCTTTCATAATGCACTGTTTTTCATGAAGGGCATGGAGAAAAACCCACCACCCGTAATATTTTGTTGCGAAGATAGTGCTTTTTATCGGTTTAAACATCCAACCCACCCTATTTTTAACCACCTAAGTTGCATAAAAACCGACAATTAGCCTATTTTTGCAGCATGAACATCAGGTTGGCACACATAATATTCACCGCGCTGTTGCTCCTTTGCACAGATGCAAAGGCACAGCAGTCAGCCGGCGACAGCACATCCGCGAAAGGCAAATCCCTCTACATCATGGGCATAAGCGAGTATCACGGTGAAATAATCCCATGCATAAAACTGCCGACACTCTATGTATATGCCCCCATAAAGTTCAAGAGCAAACGACAGCAGAAACAATACAACCGTCTGGTGCGCGATGTCAAGAAGGTGCTCCCCTTGGCTATAGAGATACGCACAATAATAATAGAGACATACGAACTGTTGCAGAAAATGCCCGATGAAAAGGCAAAAAAGAGACATCTGGATAATCTTGAGAAGGGACTAAAGGAACAATATACGCCACGCATGAAGAAACTCACACTGCGACAAGGAAAACTGCTTATAAAATTGGTCGACCGCGAATGCAACCAGAATGCCTACCAGCTCATCAAACTCTTCATGGGCAGTTTTAAGGCCGCATTCTACAATACATTCGCATCGCTGTTCGGTGCAAGTCTAAAGAAAACATACGACCCGCAAGGCGAGGATTGGCTTATAGAACAGGTGGTTGTACGGGTAATTAACGGACAGCTGTAAACGGGTCCACATTATAAAATAATATTAGTGTCCGATGAAAATAACAAGGATGGCACCCCTATTTACTTTTCGGGGTGCCATCGCTATAATGTTTATGAAATATCCTCAATTACATCTTAGCAACCTTTCCTGCAAACAGGATAGTGTTTGTCTTGACCTCTCTTACAAAGAACAGGAAGGGACGGTTGAAGATAATATCCCAACTTGCTATCGTTCTGGTAGTGTTGTTATTTTCAGAGTTTGAACCTATAGAAGTCCCATTCTCATCAATGCTGAACACATTCGCCTGTTGAATCTTTGAGATATTTACTTCACTATCCGACAACAGACCAAAATCGGCTTTCTCTTCGTCAAATGCATCGGTTATTCCCATTGCTTTAAATGCGTCGTTCAACTCTGCCTTAAACTCCATCTTTAATTTGGGAAATACTATACGTGGTGCCGGAAGAGCATCACCCAGTAGTCCTGCCTTATGAGTAACAGCTTTAGAAGGTTGTTCAAATCTATAATGATCGATACTATCATAAATTTGTTTAAGACCACCATTGTCAAGGTATTCCATAAATGTCTCATACGTAAAATCTGAATTGTAGAAATTGGGAATGTAACAATGGGGAAGAATAAAATCTACGCAATATGTTTCATTCTTTCCAAGAAACAATGACAAAGTTTCAATACGGTCACTTCCATAAGTACAATGGTACATAAAATTCAGGACTCCATCAATCATCCAATATTCCGTCTCCTGTTCGGTGCCGTCGTATGCATAGAACTTTTCTACGAAGGATTGTTCTTTATTGAACTCAATATTCCACGGACTTTTAAAGTAGGACGAGTTCAAGAACATAAGTTTTGCATCCTCGTCAATGTAATCGGTGTATTGTGGAATAAGATAATTGGTATACTCTTCAACCCAACTGTTTATTCTTGCGAGCGAGCTCTCATCCGCAAAATCAAGTGTCTCATTTGTTGCATTATAGTGCTGTGCAATGCAATAGTTGTACGGTGCAAGCGTGTTTACTCCTTCGTTTAGCCACAATGAGTTGGCAATGCCTATCTGCGCTTGATTATCGAGCGCAGTCAACCCTGTCAACAGTTTGTTATTGTATCTGTTGATATCGTCAAGTGGGTAATCGCTTAGGGATAGTGCCTCGGCTATCTGGTCGTATGTCTCGCCTTGTGCACCGTTCATTGCCATCGATAGTGCCATTGATGCACCAAGTGGTGATACAACATAGCTGTTGTTATCTTCCAAAGTGGCATCCAAGGCCCTCATTAACTTTATTGCAAATGCAGGGCTGTTTGCTGCTATCTCCTTTTCTGTTTCATTGAAAGGAATCCCTTTCTGCGTATTGTCATCATCGCTTGAGCATGCTGCAAATAAGGCAGCAAAGGCTAATAAATAAATTACTCGTTTCATGGTTTG
>JAEIGA010011139.1_pt1 | contig 13656 bp, 13 predicted proteins | sample 9270691 | NCBI WGS metagenome assembly JAEIGA01 (sample SAMN17057246, study PRJNA624740) | gut metagenome | biome: biome; isolation source: fecal sample | host: Bos grunniens | place: China: Xizang | collected 2019
AATTGGAAAGTTATTTTCCAGAGTACTTTGATAAAATTTTGATTGATGCACCTTGTTCTGGAGAAGGAATGTTCCGTAAGGACAAAAAGATGGTGAAGGCGTGGGAAGAACACGGGCCTGAATTTTTTGCGAAGATTCAGAGAAGTATCGTGACACAGGCAGCCAGAATGTTAAAGCCGGGTGGTATGATTCTGTATTCTACCTGTACATTTGACCCGGAGGAAAATGAAGGAACTATAGAATACTTATTGGAGCAATATCCGGAGTTCATGATTAAAGAGATTCGTCCATATGAAGGATTTGCTTGTGGTAAGCCGGAGGTAACGGAGTCGAAAGATGAAGCATTTTCTAAGACAGTACGTATTTGGCCACATAAGATGCATGGGGAGGGTCATTATCTGGCATTACTTCAAAAAGGTGAGGCAAAGCAAGATATTCAAAAAGACAAACCAAAGAAGTCAAACAAAAAGGTTCCAGAAGAGATTTTAGAGTTCTTCAAGGATATTTCCTGGGAGATGGATTGGAGTAGACTTGAGACATACAGTGAGAAGGTTTATTACATGCCGGAGGGTGTTCCAGATGTGAAGGGCATTCGTTTCTTGCGAACTGGTCTGTATCTTGGAGATTTGAAGAAGAATCGATTTGAGCCGAGTCAGTCACTTGCGATGTGCCTGAAGAAAGAAGAATACACTCGTTGCGTTAGCATACAGGCAGAAGATGAGCGCATCATCAAATATCTAAAGGGTGAGACTATTGATGTGGATGATTTAGTTTCCCAAAAAGATAAAGGATGGTTCCTTGTACTTGTGGATGGTTATCCACTTGGTTGGGGAAAGCTTGCCAATGGAACTTTGAAGAATAAGTATTTACCGGGATGGAGATGGATGTCATCATGATTCGTTTAGATAAATATCTAGCTGATATGGGCATCGGTACAAGAACCGAAGTTAAGAAGCTGATTCGTCAGGGAAAAGTGAAGATAGATGCTCTCATTGTTAAGTCACCAGAGCAAAAGATAGATACTGCTACACAAAAGGTGTTCTGTGAAGGAGAAGAGATTGGCTATGAGGAATATGAGTATTATATGCTCAACAAACCGGCAGGGTATGTGTCGGCAACGACAGATGCCAAGGATAAAACGGTGCTTGATCTGATTACCGATAAGAAGAGAAAAGATTTGTTTCCGGTGGGACGCTTAGATAAAGACACGGAAGGACTTCTTCTCATTACAAATGATGGTGACCTAGCACACAGACTTTTGGCGCCGAAAAAGCATGTGGACAAGCTCTACTATGCAAATGTAGAGGGGGTTGTAACAGAAGAAGACGTTAGAGTATTTGCAGAGGGTGTCAATATCGGTGAAAATGAAGTGACACGTCCGGCGTTGCTTGAGATATTAAAATCTGATGAGATTTCAGAAATTCACCTAACCATACAAGAGGGGAAATTTCATCAGGTGAAGCGTATGTTTGAGGCAGTCGGTAAGAAAGTGATTTACCTAAAACGCATTTCGATGGGGACACTTCGGTTAGATGAGAAATTGAAATTAGGTGAGTATCGTCCGCTCACTGAGGAGGAATTAGAACATTTATGTTAACAAACATTGATGCGGTTATATTTGATATAGATGGCACGCTTGTGGATTCCATGCATGTCTGGACAGATATTGATGATATTTTCTTGGAGAAATATCACTTAGAAGAGCCAGAGAATTTTCACGAGGGCATGGAAGGCAAAAGTTATTCAGAGACAGCACAATATTTCTTGGATTTATTTCCAGAGCTTCCACACACAAAAGAAGAACTAGAAGCAGAGTGGCATGAGATGGCTTTTGAAATATATACCAAAGAATTACAGTTAAAAAAGGGTGCTTATGATTTCATACTCGAAATGCATCGAAAAGGAATCAAGCTTGGAATCGCAACCAGTAATTCCAGAGACTTGGCTGAGGGACTGCTTATGAACACAGGCATATGGCGATATTTAGACGCTGTATGGACGTCGGATGAGGCGAAGGCAGGGAAACCTGCACCGGATGTTTATCTGAAGGTTGCAGAAAGCCTTGAGGTTATACCGGAAAGATGTCTGGTATTTGAGGATGTGCCAAACGGAATTCTTGCAGGAAAGAATGCAGGGATGAAGGTATGTGCGGTGGAGGATCCGTTCTCCAATCCACAGATAGAGCGCAAGAAGGAACTTGCGGACTATTATATTCAAGATTATGACGATATAAAAAATAACACCTATGAGGTATTATGATGGAAAATAAATTTTTACCAATTTGTAGAGAGGATATGGAAGCGCGTGGATGGGAACAGGTTGATTTCGTCTATGTGACAGGGGATGCCTATGTGGATCATCCTTCGTTCGGTCATGCCATTATTACGCGTATTCTGGAATCTCACGGATATAAGATTGGTTTGATATCACAGCCAGACTGGAAGGACAAGGATAGCATCTCAATATATGGAGAGCCGAGACTTGGATTTTTGGTTTCCGGTGGTAATATGGATTCGATGGTGAATCACTATTCGGTATCTAAGAAGAGACGTGCAAATGATGCGTTTACGCCGGGTGGCGAGATGGGAAAGCGTCCAGATTACGCAACAACTGTATACTGTAACCTGATCCGACAGACTTACAAAAAGACACCTATTATCATCGGTGGAATTGAAGCAAGTCTTCGAAGAATGGCCCATTACGATTATTGGTCAAATAAGTTGAAACGTTCTATTTTGTTAGATTCGGGTGCAGATCTAATTTCTTATGGAATGGGTGAACGTTCGATCGTAGAGATTGCGGATGCGCTGGACAGTGGGCTTGCAATTGAGGATATTACTTATATTGATGGAACTGTTTGCAAGGTAAAATCCTTGGATAGTGTATACGATGCGATTGTTTTGGAATCATGGGATGATTTAAAGGCAGACAAGCTGAACTATGCAAAAAGTTTTTACAAGCAATATTGCAACACGGACCCGTTTTCCGGGAAACGTTTGGTGGAACCATATTCAGATCATCTCTATGTGGTTCAAAATCCACCGTCAAAACCGCTCTCACAGTCGGAGATGGACCGTGTGTACAGTTTGCCATATATGAGAACCTATCATCCGTCCTATGAGGCGCTTGGCGGAGTTCCAGCTATAGAGGAAGTGAAGTATAGTCTGATTAGCAATCGAGGTTGTTTTGGGGGCTGTAGTTTCTGTGCATTAACCTTCCATCAGGGAAGAATTATTCAGACGAGAAGTCATGAGTCACTGATTGCAGAGGCAAAGAAATTTATCTGGGACAAGGATTTTAAAGGATATATTCATGACGTTGGTGGACCGACGGCGAACTTCCGTGCACCTGCATGTGAGAAGCAACTTACAAAGGGGGCTTGTGTGAACAAGCAGTGTCTTTTCCCAACACCTTGTAAGAATATGAAGGTAGATCATAAGGACTACTTAAAACTACTTCGTAAGCTCAGAGAATTGCCGAACGTCAAAAAAGTATTTATTCGTTCCGGTATTCGATTTGACTATCTGATTGCTGATAAAGATGACACATTTTTCAGAGAGCTCTGTGAGCATCATGTCAGCGGACAACTGAAGGTTGCGCCGGAGCATGTGGCTGATCCGGTTCTTCAAATGATGGGTAAGCCGGAGAATAGTGTATATCAGACGTTTTGTAAGAAATATAAGCAGATTAACGAGAAACTTGGTAAGAATCAGTTCTTAGTTCCGTACTTGATGTCTTCTCATCCGGGTTCTACGATGAAGGAAGCGGTGGCACTTGCAGAATACTTGAGAGACTTAGGTTATATGCCGGAGCAGGTGCAGGATTTCTATCCGACACCATCAACCATATCCACATGTATGTATTATACAGGAGTGGACCCACGTACCATGAAGCCTGTTTATGTTCCAAAGAATCCGCATGAAAAGGCAATGCAGAGAGCACTGATTCAGTATCGTAATCCGAAGAACTATGAGTTAGTTATGGAGGCTTTAAAAATTGCTGACCGCATGGATTTGGTTGGGTTTGATAAGCACTGCTTGATTCGTCCAAGACAGATGAAGCAAGGACAGGGAAGTTACAAATCATCCAACAAGGCAGAGGCGAAGAAATCAGCGTCAAAGAAGAAAAAAGCGATTCGAAATGTACACAAGAAAAAGAGGTAACACCATGAAACTGGCAAAAGGGGATGCGGGCTATATCCGCACACGCAAAAGAAAAATCTTATTAAAGACTATTTTAGAATTTGGAATTGTCGCAGCACTTCTGATTCTTGGAATCATTGAGACAGGTACCAGACAGAATCTTCTAACAGTTGTTGCTATACTTGGATGTCTTCCAGCCTCTAAGGCACTCGTGGAACTGATTATGGTTCTTCCGCATCGTTCTATCACAGAAGAGACGGCATCAGAGATAGAATTGAATGCCAATCTATTGACCAGAGTATATGATATGGTATTTACGAGCGAGAAAATCATTATGCCTGTAGAAGCGATTGTTATCTCCGGCAATACCATATGTGGATATTCGTCAAATGCAAAGGTGGATATGAATTTCATCGCAAAGCATTTGAAGCAATATTTGTATGCAAACAGATTTGATAAAGTGTCTGTGAAAATATTTGATAACTATACCGCATTTGCAACAAGAGCAGAGGGTATGAATAATATTGCCGCTATTGAAAAAAATGACACAAAGCGTCATGAAGAAGGCATTAAGCAAATTTTATTAAACATTTCATTGTAACGGAGAGACTATGCAGGAGATTATAGTGACAGCAAATGAAGCGGGGCAACGTTTTGATAAACTGCTTGCGAAATATCTGAACGAAGCACCAAAAAGCTTTATTTATAAAATGCTTCGAAAAAAGAATATTGTGTTAAATGATAAGAAAGCAACAGGAAATGAGAAGTTGTCCGTTGGAGACAGTGTAAAACTCTATCTAGCAGATGATACGATTGCAAAGTTTTCGAAAGCAGAACTTGTGAAAACGAATGCGACACTAGATATCATCTATGAGGATAAGAATGTGTTGTTGATTAATAAACCTGTTGGCATGCTGTCTCAAAAGGCAGAAGCAAAGGACGAGTCCCTTGTGGAGCATGTTATTTCTTATATGCTTTCTAACGGTGAACTTTCATCTGATGATTTGAGAAAGTTCAAACCGTCTATCTGTAATCGCTTGGACCGTAACACTAGTGGGTTAGTTGTAGCTGGAAAAAGTCTTGTCGGACTTCAGAAGATGGGAGAGTTATTCAAAGATCGTTCTCTTCGCAAATTTTACCGTTGTTTGGTCGTCGGAGAGGTATTAGATAAGATTTATATCAAAGGATATTTGACAAAAGACGAAAGAACGAATAAAGTATGTGTATTAGAAAAAGAGACAGAAGGTGCTCTTCCGATAGAAACAGAATATGAACCAATATGGACAAATGGTACGTGTACGCTCTTGGAGGTGCATCTGATTACGGGAAGAACTCATCAGATTCGCGCGCATTTGGCGTCACAGAGCCATCCGATTATCGGAGATTATAAATACGGCAATCGCAAGGTAAATGACGAATACAAGGCAAAATACGGCTTAGAAAGTCAGTTGCTTCACGCGTACCGCATGGAGCTTCCTGTATTAATAGGAGAACTTGCTAACCTTAGTGAGAAGAAGTTCGTTGCACCGTTGCCGACTTTATTTTCAAAGATTTTACAAGCCGAAAAACAAGAAAGGTAATTCTTATGGGAACATGGAATTCAAGAGGACTTAGAGGTTCTACCTTAGAAGAATTCCTCAATCGTACAAATGAAAAGTATCTAGAACAGGGACTTGCACTTATTCAAAAGATACCGACACCGATTACTCCGGTGAAGATAGATAAAGAGCACAGGCATATTACACTTGCATATTTTGACCAGCGAAGCACGGTGGATTATATTGGAGCAGTGCAGGGGATTCCGGTATGTTTCGATGCAAAAGAATGCAATGCAGATACATTTCCGCTTCAGAACCTACATGAGCACCAAGTAGAGTTTATGAGAGCATTTGAAAAGCAGGACGGAATTGCTTTTTTGATTATATATTATAGTGCTAGAAATGAACTCTATTATATGCCTTTCGAAGAGATAGACATGTTTTGGAATCGGGCGAAGGAAGGCGGACGTAAAAGTGTTCGCTACGAAGAATTGAATCCGAAGTATTTTATGACTTTGAAAAACGGTTGCATGGTTCCGTATTTGGATGCTTTGCAGATTGATTTGGAGAATAGAGACTAGAAGGAGAAAAAGACATGGAAAAACAGATGCTGCATACACCGGAGGGTGTACGAGATATTTACAGCTTAGAATATGGTAAGAAATCCGTTTTAGAGGAGAAGCTACAGAACGTTTTTCATCTTTACGGATATCATGATATACAGACACCGACGTTTGAATACTTTGATGTGTTCGGGAAGGAGATTGGAACAACACCTGTGAAGGAGTTGTACAAGTTTTTTGACCGCGAGGGAAACACCTTAGTACTTCGCCCAGATATTACTCCGTCGATTGCAAGAGCAGCGATGACGGTTTTTGACAATGATAATCTTCCGATACGTTTGTGTTATAAGGGGAATACCTTTGTCAATCAGTCCAGTTATCAAGGTCGCCTTCATGAAAACACACAGGCAGGAGCAGAACTTATAGGTATTGATTCGGTGGAAGCTGATGCCGAGATGGTTGTGATGGCTGTAGATTCCCTTAGAGAGGTTGGACTTCAGGAATTTCAGATACATATTGGAAGTGTAGATTTTTTTGAAAGTTTAATTGAAGATACTGAACTTTCCATCGAAGATGAGGCGAGACTTCGTGAACTTATCAACAACCGTAACTATTTTGCGGTGGAAGAGTTGTTAGAACAGGCGCAGGCAAAGGTGACAACAAAGACAGCATTTCTTGTGCTTGAGGAACTTATCGGTGGCGCAGAGGTGTTAAAAGAGGCGAAGAAGATTGCTCTTAACAACAAGACATTAGATGCTGTGAGAAGACTGGAAGAACTTCATGGACTTTTGGTGTCTTATGGCGTTGATAAATATATTACATATGACCTCAGTATGAGAGGTAATTATGATTACTATACAGGTATCATTTTCCGTGGCTATACTTATGGAACTGGTGATGCGATTGTAAAGGGTGGACGATATGACCACTTGATGGAGAAATTCGGAAAGGCATCTCCATCCATTGGATTTGTTATCGTTGTTGACGAACTGATGAATGCATTTGCTAGACAAAAATTAGATATTCCATATAAACCAAAGAACACAATGATTCTGTACGAAGCAAACAGACAGACAGATGCAATTAAACTTGCGAAAGAATTCAGAAGTGGCGGGAAACAAACTGAACTTGTAAAGAAACATGATGCTAAATCTATAGAACAATATATTTCTTATGCAAAACAAAATACTTGCGTAAGTATGCTATATTTGCATGGGATAAATGAAATGGAAATGGTAAATTTGCTGACTGGAACAGCAAAAAGCATATCAATGACCATTAAATAGGGCTGGAGGAAATGATATGAGATATTTGACATTTGCTTTGACGAAAGGGCGTCTTGCAAAGAAAACCATGGAGCTATTAGAGCAACTTGGAATTACATGCGAAGAAATTAAAGATAAAGATTCTAGAAAATTAATTTTCGTGAATGAAGAATTAAAACTTAAGTTTTTCTTGGCAAAAGGACCAGATGTGCCGACTTATGTAGAGTATGGTGCGGCTGATATCGGTGTGGTTGGTAAAGACACTATTTTGGAAGAAGGGCGCAAGGTACATGAGGTGTGTGACCTTGGCTTTGGCAAATGTAGAATGTGTGTCTGCGGGCCAGAATCTGCGAAGGAACTTTTAAAGCATCGCGAACTGATTCGTGTTGCCACAAAATATCCAAAGATTGCTAAAGACTATTTCTACAACCAAAAACATCAGACAGTAGAGATTATCAAGCTCAACGGCTCGATTGAATTAGCACCGCTTGTTGGACTTTCCGAAGTGATTGTGGATATTGTTGAGACAGGTTCTACACTTCGAGAAAATGGTCTGGATGTACTTGAAGAAGTGTGTCCACTTTCGGCACGTATGATTGTTAATCCAGTGAGTATGCGAATGGAAAATGAGCGAATCAAGGAATTGCTCACAAAACTGCGAGCTGTGTTACAGGAGGGGTAAGGATGAGAATTCAAAAACTGGACGAAAGCAGCAAGAAGAATCTTTTAGAAGATTTGCTGAAGAGAAGTCCGAATCAATATACAGAATATGAAGAGCGAGTAGCTGCTATTTTACAGACTGTGAAGGCAGAAAAAGATGCGGCCATTTTTCATTATACAAAACAGTTTGATGGGGTAGAAATCTCTGCTGACAATATTCGTGTCACAGAAGAAGAGATTGAGGAAGCATATGAAAAGGTAGACGCATCTCTTATAGACATTATTCGTAAAGCAAAAGAAAATATTAAAACTTATCACGAAAAACAACGTCAGTTCAGCTGGTTTGACAGTAAACCAGATGGAACTATGCTTGGACAGAAGGTGACTGCACTTCAAAGAGTCGGTGTGTATGTGCCGGGTGGAAAAGCGGTATATCCGTCTTCAGTACTTATGAATATTCTTCCTGCTAAGGTTGCTGGAGTGGATGAGGTTGTTATGGTGACACCGCCAGGAAAAGACGGAAAGGTAAATCCTAACACATTAGTTGCGGCTCACGAAGCCGGTGCAGATGTCATCTATAAAGTTGGCGGTGCGCAAGCAATCGCAGCTCTTGCATATGGAACAGAGAGTATTCCGAAGGTGGATAAGATTGTTGGACCTGGTAATATTTACGTGGCGCTTGCGAAGAAAGCTGTGTATGGTCATGTGAGCATTGATTCTATTGCTGGACCGAGTGAAATATTAGTAATTGCAGATGAAACAGCGAATCCTAGATATGTTGCAGCTGATTTATTGTCTCAGGCTGAGCATGATGAACTTGCATCAGCAATTCTTGTAACAACTAGTGAAACACTCGCAAAAGAGGTTTCAGAGCAGGTGGAAATTTTTGTAGAAGAACTCAGTCGAACAGAGATTATGAGAAAATCTCTGGATAACTATGGGTATATCTTAGTTGCAGATACGATGGATGATGTGATTGATATTGCAAATGAGATTGCATCAGAGCATTTGGAGATTATGACAAAGAATCCATACGATGTGATGATGAAGGTAAGAAATGCCGGAGCAATCTTTATTGGTGAATACAGCAGTGAACCACTTGGTGATTATTTTGCAGGACCAAACCATGTGCTTCCAACCAATGGAACAGCGAAGTTCTTCTCGGCACTTAGTGTAGATGATTTTATAAAAAAATCCAGCATCATTGCATATTCGAAAGAAGCATTAGAAGCAATTCATGAAGATATTGAACATTTTGCAGAGGCAGAAAAACTCACTGCGCATGCGAATTCGATAAAAGTACGTTTTGAAAAGTAGGTGATTGTAAGATGGAAAAGAGAATCGCAAAGATTGAAAGAAAAACAAAAGAGACAGATATTAAACTTACCATCAATCTGGATGGAGAAGGTAAAACAAATATTCAGACAGGAATCGGATTTTTTGACCACATGTTAGACGGTTTTGCTAGACATGGTTTGTTTGATTTGGAATTAGCTGTAAAAGGCGATTTAGAAGTGGATTGTCACCATACAATTGAAGATACCGGTATTGTGCTTGGAAAAGCGATTGCAGAAGCACTTGGTGAGAAAAAAGGAATCAAACGTTATGGCAGTTTCATGCTTCCAATGGATGAAATATTAGCTCTCTGTGCTATTGATTTATCAGGAAGACCATATTTAAATTTCTGTGCTGATTTTACAGTAGAAAAATTGGAAGATTTTGATACAGAGATGTTCCGTGAATTTTTCTATGCAGTATCTTACAGTGCTGCAATGAATCTGCATCTGAAGATTATGGATGGTGGCAATAATCATCATATGGCTGAAGCGCTTTTCAAAGCATTTGGGAAAGCACTTGATATGGCAACAATGGAAGAACCACGCATGAAAGATGTATGGTCGACGAAAGGAATTTTATAATCGTGAAAACTTATAAGAGAGTGATACCTTGTATTTTTATATATGAAGGAAAAGCAGTAAAATGGTTTAATAATCATGAGGTGTTATCAGAGGATGTTGTGGCATTGGCAAAGATGTATTGTGAATCCGACGCAAAGGAACTTGTTGTGTTTGATTTGTCTGACACTGATGAACAACATGATAAAGCGATTGATTTGATGAAAAAAATCAACCGTGAGATACATATACCAATGGCTGCTGGTGGAAATATAAAACGACTCGAAGATGCCAAGAAGATATTGTATACAGGTGCAAAGCGAGTAATTTTGAATCCACGAAAAGAGAATTTTGAAAAAATGGTTGAAGAGGTTTCTCTTCGATTTGGAAAGGATAAAACCGTTGTATCCTTAGATGGAGCAAGTAATAACGCAGATACAAATATATTTGATTTGCACACACTTGTCATAACAGATGCAAAGAACGAATCAGAAATTTATCTCATGACTTCTTCGGAAAATATGTTTGAAAGTCAAATTGATTTTTCGGAGTTTAAATTAAATTCAGATGGTTTGATTCCTGTTATTGTACAGCACTATAAAACAGACGAAGTTTTAATGCTTGCTTATATGGATCAAGATGCTTATGAACATACTTTAAGAACAGGAAAAATGACTTATTATAGTCGAAGCAGACAGGAACGTTGGGTGAAAGGAGAGACTTCCGGACATTATCAATATGTGAAGTCGCTGACTCTTGATTGTGATAATGACACTATTTTGGCTAAGGTTGATCAAATAGGTGTGGCATGCCATACGGGTTCTAGGACGTGCTTTTTTAATTCTTTGGCAGGAGATAGTTCTAATGAACTGAATCCTCTTCAAGTTTTTGAGAGCGTCTATGCAACGATTGAAGACCGTAAAAAAAATCCAAAAGAAGGTTCCTACACAAACTATTTGTTTGACAAAGGGATTGATAAGATTCTTAAAAAAGTAGGAGAGGAAGCTACGGAACTTGTCATTGCGGCCAAGAATCCAAATCCGGAAGAGATTAAATACGAATTGTCAGATTTTCTATATCATGCAATGGTGCTTATGGTTGAACGCGGAGTAACATGGGATGATATTGTGAAAGAACTGGCAGACCGCTAATTCTAAAGCAATAAAGAAAAGCATATACTTTACTAAAACGTATAGTATATGCTTTTTGTTATGAATGATGTTGAAAAAAGAAGATTAAAACTATTACAAGAGACCAGAAAATACTATACCGATAAATACACTCCACCGGCTGTTCATCCAAGGTTTCAAAGTACATACAATTCCATTTATGGACGTAATGAGAGTGAATATATGGAGAACAGAGGGTCTTTTGTTATTCGAACAATCATAGCAGTTATTTTATTAGGATTGTTCTTTATCATGGATTATCAAAAAGAAAAAATAGGGACTGTGGATAGTCAATTTGTTGTAAATGAAGTACAAAAGGACTTATTCAGCCAGAGTTTCCCATTCTTCATAAAGTGAGTCTAACTCAACGAGTATGTCAGCTTTCTCCTGTGATAGCTCTTGACATTTCACACTGTTTGTAAAGATGTCGGGATTGGACATTTCTTCGTCGATTTGTCCATCTCTTTCTTCTAATAAACTGATTCGTTCTTCAAGTTTTTTTAAATCGTTTTGACGTTTTCGTTCTTTTGCCTGTGCTTCTTTTTGAGCTTTCCAATCTAATTTTGTATCAGATTCTGTCGTGTTAATATTTGTTGTGTCATAAGTTGAACTTGGTGGAGCATAAGCAGCTGTCAGTTCCTCTTTCTTTTCCAGATAGTAATCGTAATTACCAATGTAATTGACAAAGTTCTGGTTGACTAATTCCATGATGCGAGTTGCGGTCTGATTGATAAAATATCGATCGTGTGATACATAGAGCACAGTGCCGGTATATTCATTTAATGCCTTCTCCAAAATTTCTTTTGATGAAATATCCAGATGGTTGGTTGGCTCATCCAATATTAGGAAATTAGCTTCAGAGAGCATAAGTTTAGCAAGTGATACTCGTCCACGTTCTCCACCGCTCAAATCCCCGATTAATTTGTAAACATCATCTCCAGTAAATAAGAAAGCAGCCAGTGTGTTTCGAATCTGCGTATTTGTAAGTGTCGGATACTCGTCCGAAATTTCTTCAAAAATGGTTTTGTTCATGTGCAAAACGTGATGCTCCTGATCATAGTAACCAATTCGAACTTTGGAGCCGATACGAAAAGAACCCATGTCTGCAGCAACCACTTCATTTAAGATTTTTAGAAGTGTTGTTTTACCTGTTCCATTGTCACCAATAATTGCTATATGTTCTCCTCGTTTGATTTCGAAACAAATATTTTTGAATAGTGTCTGAGAACCAAAGGATTTACTGAGATTTTCAACAGAGAGTACATCGTTACCACTAATACATGAAGGTTCTAAATTAAAATGTAGATCATTTGTATCCTCTATCGGCTTATCGAGCAATTCCATCTTCTCAAGCATTTTTTCGCGACTTTCAGCTCTTTTAATCGATTTTTCACGATTGAAAGAACGAAGTTTTTCTATAACCGCTTCTTGATGTTTGATTTCTTGTTGCTGATTTAAATATTCTTTTATTTTTGCTTCACGAATGATTTTTTTCTTTGCAGCAAAATCACTATAGTTCCCATGAAACATCATAATGTTACCATGTTCAATCTCGACAACCTTGGACACAACGCGATTTAAAAAATAGCGGTCATGGGATACGATAAGTACTGCACCGTCATAATTCAAAAGATAATTCTCCAACCATGAAATGGAGTTCATATCCAAATGGTTAGTTGGCTCATCTAGAAGCAGAATGTCTGGTTTTGTCAGAAGGAGTTTGCCAAGTGCAACTCGAGTTTTCTGACCGCCGGAAAGTGTATCTACATTTTTAGAAAATTCCTCCTCGTGAAATCCAAGACCTTTCAGTATTCCAATTAATTCACTTTGAAAAGCATAACCGTTTTCCTGCTCAAAGCGAGCTGTGAGGAGATGGTAAGAGTGTAATCGTGCTTCCAAAGCTTCGCCCTGCAGATGCTTCATTTCTAATTCCATGGTACGAATCTGTTTTTCCATCTCAATGATTTCTGTTTTTGCAGACTTCAATTCTTCGAGAATGGTGTAACTACTGTTAAGATTTTGATGTTGAGAAAGATATCCAATGGTTTTTCCTTTGGTAAGAATAATATCTCCTGCATCGGTGTCGATTTCTCTTACAATCATTTTTAAAATAGTAGATTTACCGGCACCATTTAATCCAATTAGTGCAACCTTTTCTCTATCCTCTATATGAAAAGAGCCAGATTTTACAATCACTTGCTCTCCAAATGCCTTTGAAATATTATGGCAAGCCAGAATCATTTTCCACCTCCTACAACTAATAAAAACTGTTCTTATTCATTATACTGAAAAAGAAACAAAAAACAATGAAAAGTTTGACTTTATATAAACAATTCTATATAATGATTTTTGGATAATATACAGACAGGAAGGTAAAAAAGTGGAAGAAAAAAATATTTCACAGGCAGTTATCAGAAGACTCCC
>JAEIGA010011140.1_pt1 | contig 13655 bp, 20 predicted proteins | sample 9270691 | NCBI WGS metagenome assembly JAEIGA01 (sample SAMN17057246, study PRJNA624740) | gut metagenome | biome: biome; isolation source: fecal sample | host: Bos grunniens | place: China: Xizang | collected 2019
GGATATAATATAATAAGGGCCACCGCCAAACCGAGGCCCCTCCCTGTCCGGAATTTTGGACTTACTTTGATTTCTTGTCATAAAGAAAATCTTGATTAAAAGATATTCTGCATAAAGAAAAGCCCTGGAATATATCCAGGGCTGGTTCATTATACTATAGATGTAATAACTTGCCAATGAACATTATCAATCTGGCCTTGAATTATTTCTGAATCCTCTGGTATATGTTGGTGGGTTAATTGTGTACATGACATCTCTAGATATCTTGTTCCACCTGGGACCTCTGAAAAAGAATAATTGCTGATTGTATAATGCAAGCTATATTCTTGCGGGGAGTATATCGGAATAACAAAATTACCTCCAATATTTCCAAATACGATTTCACCATTTGTAATATGCGTGGCTATTTCGGAATACGTCATATCACATGAAAAACCAGATGTCTGTTGGTCAAATGTATAAGTGGCAATGATCGCACCACCTCCTCCACCTGCAGCAGCCCATTCCGATCCGGTCTCTCCGGCGTTGACCGTCAGGACCTTACCGGCATCACCGGATTCAATAGCAGGAAGTCCGCCGCCTCCGCCGCCTTCGGCGAGTGTCCATCCTCCGGACTCTCCGACGGTGAGGACCTTGCCTGCATCAGCGGCAGCCGGAGCGGGCATGCCGGACGCATTTTTCACGTCCTTAATATTCGCCTTAAATTTCACTTCATTCATGATTATTCCTCCTCTGTATTCTCAAAATAGGACAGACTGACAACAATAGTATCATTTTCCGCTATTGTTGTGCCGTATGCTTCTCCTATGATGATATCACCATTAACATTAAGTTGCACATCAATAGCTGCAGCGGTTGCCAAAGTCCGAGATATAACCACCGCAGGAAGGACCATAAGATGCATAGGCTTCGGCATTCCTGTCAGTATAGAGAGACCTGTCAGGATATTCTCACCATTAGCCAGCGCTGTCAAAGATCCGGTGATAAGTCTTCCGATTCTGTAAACAGAAAAAGCATTTGCAACAAGACTTGCAACATCTCCGGATTCCGGAGCTTGGATCTTTTCGGGTACTGCTTCATATACTTCGGTTTCCAGCTGCTTCAGCTTCTTTACGATCCATTCAAGGTTCAGCTCATGAAAATTAGTATACGGAAGGTTTTCAACTACTCCCATAGGATTCACCTCCTTAATAAACCATTACGCAGAATTTGCGCTTGAATTGTCTGATAATAAAATCAGTCACATTGAATTGTACGATCTCACGCTGCGAGGCGATCAGATCCTGCGTTTTCGTGACGCCGATATTGCCCTGCCGAGTCCTGGTGATAGTGCCGGTGTCGTCGATATCGTCGGTCGTGTTGTACGTTGTCTGATCCTGGCGTCCGTAAGTCGTCTCATCCTTCCGGCCGTATGTCGTTGTTGCTGTGGATCCATACTCTGTCTCTGTCTCCAGGCCGTGGACCGTAGCATCCGCAACATTGTTATATGTCTCTGTGTTCTTTTCCGCCGGTGCATAATTGGATTCATTATATCCGACGACTTCGCGGACATTGGTGACGTTTCCGGTCCTGGTCGTCGTATCCGTTCCGGAGTTGCTGACAGTATCGGATCCGGTATTTGCAACAGAATCCGTTCCGGACAGCTGGAGGGAATCCTTGCCGGAGGCCTTGAGCGTGTCCGTTCCGGTCTTCTTGTGGTTGCTGTTCAGATCCCTCTCCTCTACTTCGGTCCCGTCGACGTTCCATATTGGATTATACTCATAATAAAGAGTTTCCTCCAGATCCTCCCATTCCTTATAATGGATATCTGTCCAGAGCTTGATCGCTGTTTTCATGGTAGAAGGTGAAGGATAGACCAGAGAAAGCTCTGCAAGCTGCAGGCAAAGCTCTTCGATCACGGTATCCCGGTCCAGCGTCTCAGGGACCCGGAAACCATCAAAGATCGTCGGATCGTAATAGTAAAGCGTCGTTATTGAGAACAGCGCCATCCTGTCCACCTCCTCCGTATCTTAATGATACACTGATATTAGTGTCAAATAGATCATTGCATTGCTGGATCCCTTCCTGCATGGTCTCAAGCCAAAGGGATACCTTGCTGGATGTGTCGCCGTTGTTGGCATTGACTTCATCAGAAGACACTCCGGACAGCTTAGCGATCCCAACATTAGGGATTCCGATCTCTGTGTTGAAACGCGCGTCCCACATTGCCATGTCCTGGAGAATGTCGCCGGCAATGTAATTCTGCTGCAGGTTCTGATTGAACATTACCCAGCTGGGGGATCCGTCATCCTTGAATAAGGATTTATCGACAAAGGCCGCCGGATTACCGGAAAGGATCTGATCCACCATCTTTTTGAACGATTCAGCTCCCGCCTTGCTGTCCGTTGCAAAGATGTATGCCAGTTTTGAATTGATAAGGTTTGTTGCTGCCGATTCGGCAGAGAGCGCCAGCATATCGGCATAAAATTCTACAATATCCCAGGCTCCGCCATAATCAGGCTGCATCTTGATCAGCGCGCACTGTTTGCCGATGATCGGCTCTTTGGTCCCGCCTAGCAGAGGATTGGCGATCAGCATCTTATTCGGCTGATACATTACGTTTCTGCCGGCCAGCGTTCCATGCTGAGGGATCGCGCCGTATTTATCGGTATATATTACCCCGATAAAACCAAAGACAAAGAGGACATAATAGAAGTAGTTTTTCGCCCAGTAGTCCGGCAGTCCTTCAAACTTAAACGCGCTGATGATTTTTTGTATCAGATAGCGCTGGAAGTAAGAGGACAGCCCGGTCTGCTTGACGTGTACGGTCGAAGGTTTATACATGGAATTCCTAACATTGATATAGTCATAGCTTGCCGGAATTCCGTTATATCCATCAAACAAAGGGATCACCTCCTTATAATTAACCTTTTAGGTCTTTTCTTGTTGTTTCTGGATCCGATCGCCAGGATGATTTTTGTCAGCTGATCCAGGATCGGGACCGGTGTATCTCCCGGCGGAAAATTCGGATGGTACAGAATTCCCTGGAAACTCTGACCGTAAACATGTACCCCATCATCACATATAATAGTGTTAGGATTGTTTACGTAGATCTTCGCCATTTCAAAGAAAGGCCATGCATCCTGCGGTGTTCTGTCTGTTGCATTATAGAATGAGTTACTTGTCCAGACATAATCGACCGGCTGTCCCGGAGCGGGTCTGTGCAGCTGCTCTATAATGCAGACATGTCCATGTTCATGTTCCGGATCCGGAAACGTGGCGCCGTAACATATACATGCGCCGACTTGCGGATTGAAGCTTGTTGAATGCTGCAGTCCCATATTGACGCCGGCTGAATACCATAGATCTGCTGCAGTAGTTGGCCATGGTCCGACAGATGTGACGGCAGACAATTGATTCCATCTTGCAAACGTCCATGCAACGCAGTTCGGCATCCAGTTTCCATGCGGTGCTGCGCCATAATATGCGTTATAAGTGGTATATTGCGGATTATTAACGTCCGAAGCATACCATCTTGTTTTAGGTGTAAAGAAGGCCATATTCTCGCCTCACTCAAAATAGAATCCGCCGTTCATGTATCCCTCGATCATTTCCAGCTCCGGTTTAAACGCGTCAACCAGCTCCACATGCGCATTTTGTATCAGCATATAACCGCCGCCGGATAACGTGTCGATCCGGTAGGATTTACAAAGCGGCCTGCCAACATGCTCATTATCATCATCCGCTATCGTATAGAAACGATATAAAAGCCTGACCTGCCCAAGGCCGCCAAGATCGTAGAAGCTGGCAGGATTTGCTCCCAGCTGAGAAAGATGCGGCTCATACATACGCGCCAGGGATCCGATAGCAGCACCGGCCGCGGCAATCCCTCCGCCGACCGCCAGAGCAGCGGCCCCGGAAGCAACGCCGGACAGGTTATCGATTGCCTGTGATATGGTCATCATATCCTGCGCCAGCGGTATATCGACGCAGCAGCTGCATGTATAAGTGGAAAGAATATACGGATCCGTCTGAGACGCTGCCAGTCCTGCCGCGACCTTATAAACGGACTCGCCGCTTGCCAGATCGATCCGGAGCGTTATATATAATGTGTCGTCTGTTATGATCCTGTTGACGTCTACCGGTACCGGACCCAGACGCGGCAGATAAAGCTGCATGTCTGTATAAGGTGCGCCGTTCGTCCATGCTCCCCTGCTGGCTGCCAGAAAATGCTTTGTGATCGTAAAATCGGCAGTAAATTCCTTATAGGCAGCAATCGGCATTCTGTAAATAAGATCAGAGGATCCTGCAGTAAACTGCCAGAATCCTACTTTCCAGGCAGAAACTTTACGCGCTGCAACCGCTAATTCTGAAGGAATAGTAAACGGATACCATTTGACGGTCTTTACATATTCAAAAGGATTCAGGATCATCTTAGAGACAGCGGCGCCAAGGTTCGCCAGCGTTCCGGCGCTGTCTTCATATGGTGTCAGGGAATTATCCAAAACCGCTGCGCAGAAGTGCCGGAATCCTGCGGCGTTCATGATCATATAGGTAACACCATTAGATAATGTATCTGATTCATCCGTTCCGGCAAGGACAGATACAACATAGCAGCCGCCATTTGCGTAGCTGTCGGAATTCCACCATATACCAGCGGCCTGCTCTGATGTAAGAGGAAGATTGCCGCAAGGGTAAAAGGTGTCCATCAAAAGATTATCATAGCCGGATGCCGCACGCAGAATATACTGCGTAGACGCGCCGATCATGTTTTTCCAGGATCCCATGACGTCACACGTAAGCGACGCGGTCCAAAGACGATCTTCAAAAGTCCAGTCATTGATGAAATAATAACGATCAAACGCCGCTATAAAAGCATAGTTATAAAGCGGCGTCGTACTGATCGCCAGCTGCATCTGAATCTGCGGCTGGTAGATGCTGCAGCCGTCCTTTAGTATACAGCTAGCAGAAAGGCCGGCAGTCCCTGCCGCCGGCCTCTTTGTGCTGTTAACGGCTTTTGCAAACTGATAAAAATCTACTGTAAAAGCCATGATCTGCCCTCCTTAATCCAGAAGGATAACGCATCCTTTTTCTGTGAAGTCGTTCCAGTATCTCTGAATAAAGCTCATCCAGGTATTCCAGTAACGGCCTCTGGAATTGTACGGTGTCGTGCTGGTCTCTTCGTTCATGATCGTAACGCCCAGCGCGTCGCGGTCGAAGATCACGCCGATGATGCCGGCCTGAGAGACCGCGTCACTCGCTTCGATGATCGTACCGTCGGAAACCTTAAGATATGCCGGCTTAATGTTGATGGAGTCCGGAGTGGTTGCAGACTGCCAGAAATTGACCGATTCAAAATCAGCATACTCAGCGCGCTGTTCGTTGAACGTGTCAGCCAGTACGCGCGCATTCATCTGATCTACAAAGGGGCTGTACAGATACATCTTCTGATCTCTGACAGGAGTATGACGCGTTACGACCTTGTTTGCGATGTTGCCCTGGAAAAGGATAGTGCGCTCGCTCATCATCTTGGAAACGGTCGCGATCTTTGCGCGCAGCCATTTGCAGAAGTCGTCAAAGTTTTCTTTGGCGTATACGGTCGTAGATGTCAGGCTGCTGCCGGTCTCGGTATTGTAATCAGTCAGCGCGTGGATAACACCATTCGCATATTCGGATGCAAGAGCGCTTTCCATTGCCAGCTTGCCGCCGATAAAGTTGGCGATCGTCATACGGCGGACCACCTCGCGCGTCTGCTCTACCATATCCAGCGCGTTCTGCGTAACCATCGTCATAAATTCGCCGAACTGAGCGGAGCCGGTAAATGCGGAATTCAGCTGGTCACGGTAGATCGTATAATATTTCTGGAAAATGTTCTGGCCGTAATAGTTGACCTGCAGCACGTTCGGAACATTGACGATATACATGTCTTTGCTGTAACCGTCGGACAGATCGAAACCAGCGTCATCGACAAAGTCCTTGTCTGCGATGCTTAGTTTTCTGGTAATGTATCCCCAAGTCTGAGCGTCCACCTCGACGCCCTGGAATTTAGCGCTGTAGGGACGGATGGAAAAGATCGTCTTGCCGACCAGCTGGCTGATCGCGGACATGATCGGATCCACTCCCATCTGCAGAAGAGTAGTAGCGACGGAAACAAATTCCGCCTCACTGGTAGCAGCCAGCGCGGTCTGTCCGGTCGCCTGTTTGCGCAGCGCGTTCAGTAAGGTCGACGCCTGCATAAAGTCCATAGTATTAACACTAGACATTGTTTAATTCCTCCTTATTTGTTGAGTTTTGGCGGATTGATTATATTAGCTATAACGTCCTCCGGAGTCGTCTCCAGGTCGCCTCCGGGGATGTTGGAGCTTTGAACATTCATTTTCTGAATCGCGGCCGTTAAGGCGTTGATCGCTCCCAGCACTTTGTCTTCTCGCTCATCAGACGCCGGAGCTGCCGGAGCTGTTGGCGCAGCTTCCGGCTTCTCAGCGTCCGACTTCGTGGAGGCAACAGATGCTTTAGAATCACCGGAGGAAGAAAGGTTTAAGACCTCCGGATGCTGGTCATCGGGTGCAGGCTGATCCATTGCCTGGATCTCTTCTTTTGTATAGCCTGCGTTCAGTAATGTGATGATATCCTCTAATTTCATTCTTTTGGCTCTCCTTCCAAGTATTCTCTGATCCTCTTTAATCTGTCCATTATGTCGTCCAGCTCTTCCAGGATCGCCGGATCCACACCGGAGACCTGAGGATCGGAGGCCTCCGGAGGATCAGGCTGCGGCGAAGAAGAGCCGTTATTTGAAACGTCATAGACGTTCAAATCATTAAGAAAGCAAATATCAAGATCCGGATTTTTGCCGGATCCGGAAGCATACTGCCATAGGGATGCATGGTCCTGGATGATATCGATCTCCCAGGAATCAAAATCGGACAGGTCTCCGGAGTCCTCACCATAGTAAGCTGCCCATTTGTCAAACGCGTCCACTTTGATCTTTCCATTCCGCAGATAATTGATCCCGGTATATATGCCGGCATAATAACCGGCGTCCTGGATCTTCTGGCAGAATTCAGCGATGGCGACATTATCCATAGCAGCCGGAGTCTCGCAGTCAGCCCATACGCCCATCCGGACGCGGCCCGGAAGTGATCGGACGGTCCTCAGGCATTCGGCCGCGTGCTGCGCGCTTGTGCCGCTAGAGAAATCAAGGACCCAATAAACGCCAAAAGGAATATGATGATCCTCGCAGATCTTTGCATAATGCTCAGCTTTTGAGTCTTTGAAAGCAACGCCCTCACCTCCGCGGATGATAACAAAATCCGGTTTATACTTAAGTATATCGACATCAACGAACATGGACACATCAATTCCGCGTTTCATCTCTCCGGTCCTCCAGCGCGTCCTTGAGTTCCACCAGGGCGATCGTGTTGGCCTGCAGCACATCCTTGACTGAGTCCATTTCTTCCTTGTGCAGCTTGTTCTGATTATTTACCATCCAGAACATTGCCGCAGCTGCTACAATCGGGAATCCAAGCGTACCGATAGCCTGCATTATAACATTAATATCCATCAGATGATCCCTCCTTAAATAAAAAGCCGGCCGGAGAATCGTAAGAACCGGCCGACCCTGCGGCTTTGGTCGTCACACCTGCGCAGCCCTTCCGGGGCCTGACTAAAGCGCTCCGCGATTTAATTATTTATCAAAACCGGAAAAATGTCAAGTAAATAATCTTTTAATAAGGACTTTTGCTTCCGGTGAATCAAAGGTTATATTTTTCTGAAAAGCGATTTCAAAGGGTATCCGGTCGAAGACCGTGACAAACTCCGCCTGAGTGTATTCCTTCGGTGATCCCTGCCTGTGCAGGGACACATAATCCTTATTTGTCGACTTCACCTTATACAGGCATATCTCTCCGCAGCCGGCAACAGCTTTGATCTGATTCAGAGGCAGACGCTTTACGCCAACATAATCGACGTCTTTAAATACATTCTTAAGCGCCATATCGGAAAAGGATCCTTCTCCGGTAGCTCTATATAATGCCGTCTTTTCCTTTTTTCGGGAGATAGGACTTTTCTGCAGAACATAGAGCGCTATGCCTCTGTCCGGCATAATACATACTTCCTGACCGGTCCGCTGCATGTCGCATATCTTGCTGATCAGCTTAAACTCGATCAGGATATCATTGAATATATCGATCGCGTTTCCAAATAAATATGCTGTTAGAGGCTCCTGTCCTTTTAATTCTCTATTCCGGTTTATCGTTTCATATACATTAAAAAATGTGTTCGCTATGCCCTTCCTGGAAGTCTTTCCGTCTTCCTCATTGAATTCATCATATAGCAGCGTATCAAAGACAGATCCGTCAAACCCTCGCAGATTGTGGAAAGTTGAAAGCGCTGCCGTTCTCAGGATCACATCACCCCGGACCGTCTCGCCGGCAGGATCCTGCAGGGCATACCATACCGCGCCCATGTATTTATTCACTTTCTTGCAGACATACATCTGTTCATGATCATCCAGTACGCTCTTGATCGGTGTCGTGTCCGTGCTGGATATGAAATCCGCCTGTACCTGCGTCGTCCGGAGCATCAGCGTTTTGCCCGGATTCAGATAACAGTCTTCCAGCGCTCCATAAGTTTTGCCGATCCCCCGGCCTCCCAGGATAATATTGAATGGCTGCCGGTTCTTCTTTATATAGGCAAAATTAAGCCATCCCTGTTCTGTATATAATTCCATAATAAGATCCTCCTGATAAAAGAAAAGCCGGCTCATCGCCGGCTGTACTTCTTTGGTTCTTCTTTTGGTTCTTCTTCCTGCTTCCGGCTCTCGCAGAAGTAGGCGCTTCTTACATTGACCTCCGCGCTCTTGCGCTTCTCTCCCTTGTCTGTCTCCCAGTTTTCAATCTGCAGCGCGCCGGTGACTGCCAGCATGTCGCCCTTCTTGAAATACTTTTCGATCATCTCGCCGGTCCCCTGCCATGCGATGCAGTCGATGAAATCGGTCGCATCAGCGTTCCTGCGGACCGCCAGCGTGAAGCGGCAAACCGCTTTCGGTTCCTTGCCCTGCGTCCATCTCAGCTCCGGATCGCGTACAAGCCTGCCCATTAAATTGATGTTGTTCATGATTTTACCTCCTAGATTTTACTATTATGATCGTGTCGATCTGTTGCTAGTATAACTGTAAACATGAGTGTCGTCAAGCATCTTCCGCCAAAGCTCCGCATTCTCAAATATAAGATCATAGTCATCCGGCGGGTTCAGCGTGTAGCTGGATGGAAGGATCGCGATATTTTTGGTGATATGCAGAATCTTTCCGTCCGGCGTCATGATGTTCTGCATCTCCGGAGGGACATAGTCGTTATATACTGACTCCGTGCCTCCGGCAATGTCAAATATAAATCCTTCCGTAAGCGCTTCCAGGCCGCCTCTGGTTTCCAGCTCGACAGCTCCCTTCCTTTTATTGACGCCGGCAATGGTAACGTGCGTCTTGCCGTCGTCATACTCATAGGCGTATTTCTTGGATCCCCAGCCTATAAACCTGGTATATGGCTTTTCTTCTTCAAACAGGCCCATATAATGGATGTTGCCTTTTGGATCCGCAGCATATCCGCCGTTGATCTTTGAAAGTTTTTTCATGGTCCGGTTCAGACGCTTATATGCATCTTCATGTGTTCCGAAGTGCTTAAGGCTGTCGGTATCCCAATAGACAAGATCGTATATACCATTAGGCTCTTTGGCGATCTCCCACATTGCCTCGTGAAGCGTATAGCGCGCCCATGCAGTACACCAGACGCCCCACGCGTAAGGGATCCATGCCTTTTTCCTATAGTCGTCGTAGATCTTTCCGACGTCAAGCATCTCTTCCTCATCCCGGAATAATGGATCATTGCCTTTAAAATGAAGACAGCGCTGCTCATTGTCATAGATCAGCGGCACCTTTACCGGATCGGTCGCCATCATGCCATAGATCCCGTTCAGCTTCTTCTTGTCCTCCATGTAATTGATCTCCTGGCCATCGACGCCTTTGAGCTGCGTCTTATTGGTATAGTATCCGTTAACGACCTCGATCAGCCTGCGCGGAATGTTTCCGTATTTGGAGTAGTAACATTCGCGCCATATGATCGTGCCGTCGTATTCCTTGAGGACGATCCGGAGATCTATATCCGTCAGATATACGCGCACATGTTTGGCCTGGAGGATCCTCCCGTTATCAAAATCAGGGAGACCGTTTGCCGGAGATTCAAATCCCTCGCATTTATCTTTTGAAAGATACGGAGCCGGCCAGTCCGGGATCTTCAGTTTCAGATCATAGATATCCGCGACTATCAGCAGCGCCTTCTGCCGGCGCCCCAGAAGATCCAGGATATAATTATCCGAAAGATTGCCGGAGCTGACCTGGTACCATGCAGACATCGGAAAACGTCTGTTGACGACCTGCGCCGGATAGTCGGAAGAAATATCCTTATTAAATACATCTTCCAGGATGCAGCCGACCCAGTGCCTGGACTGATGCGTGTCGCCTCCCCGGAATGCCTTGCGCTGGATCTGATAGATACGATACGGCGGGACTATCTGCCTTATGTAAGACGTGAGAGGGTAGAGGACTTTTTTACAGTCGCGTCTCGGATATCCGGTGGACGTCATAGGGATGGTCCTGAGATCATCCCCGCCGGCCTCCATCAGCGCATAGATCGATTCCACAAGACCGCGCACATCGTTGTAACAGTATTCCAGCTCCAGAGGATCCAGCGGAGTCCAGGGAAACCGAAGACGGTTATAATCATACTCGTCGCCGTCCAGCTTCTTATGCTTTACGTCATAATCCTTCGTGACAAAACCAAGTCCCTGGTTAAAGAGACGATAGCTGCAGCGGAATTCTATAGATGTACCGATCCGGCACTTTAAAATGCTGCGCTCATCCAGGGCAAATATTTCCTCCGTATCAAAGTCATAGATCGACGGATCAGATATAAACTGCCATTCATAAGAAAGATTATGAACGTAGCACACAAGCGTATTGTCGCCAACGTTGTCGATGATCTCCCCCATCAGCGCCGTAAACTCCTCCCATGTCCTGCCGGTGATCGTGACGTACCGATCCAGCTGGAACTGCCAATGGTACATAAAAGCCTGCCGGTATTCCTGCAGCGTCGTCGTCTCAATGTCAAAAGCGCAGACCAGAGGAAGATAATTATATTCTTTCTGGCTTGACTTCTTCCGGCCGCGCCTCTTGATCGGCTTAAAATCCTTGAGAAAAGATCCGTCAAAATCTGCGGCCTGGATGACAAAATCACTCGTTTCGACCATCGCGTATCACCCATTCTAAGATATTCTTGATAGGATCCACATCTACCTGCATTTTTACATAGGTATCGTCAGCTACTTTAACACCAAATGATAAAGTACAATATTTATCATTCTTTACCGCCAATACTTCTATCCGCACGCGGTCGATAGCTCTGCCATCTTCTTGAATGAATCCAAGAAGCCCATTTTCCACATACTCTATCCGTGTCATATTCCCAGCCTCCTCGCTAAAGCGTTGAAATTCTTGGAATAATTGGAAAGTTTCTTGTATCCTTCCGTTGTCTTGATCGCCTGCTCAGCAAACCGCTCAAAATGCTGCTTGATCTGTTCCGGATCCACCTTCCGTCTCTTAACCTGGCCGATCATCTCATTTGCCGCAGCTGCGTAAAGATCAGAGTCAAACTGCATAGATTCAAACTTGGTCCGGACATAGTCCATAAACTGGAAGAAAAGATCCTTCGTTTCCGCGGTTATGTTCGTATAGCCAAGGCCTCCCTGCTCCGGCGGAGCAGAAAGACGTTTTAACAGCGCTTCCTCGTTCTTCTTGACGCCTTTGGGCGTCCATGAGTATTTATGCCTTTTAAATTGATCCTTAAGTTTTTCGGCTTTCTTCTTAAGAAGACTGTCAGCTTTTGCAGGTGATGTCTCCAGGATCTTCCGGATAATGTCCGTCCTGAGCGCTGCCGGCGGAGTGACACCTTGTTTAGCAAATGATTTAAGTCTGCCCTCCAGCTGTCGCCGGACGTTGTAATACTCGCGGTTTTTGCCTGTGTAGTCTGCCATATTAAAGCTCCTCCTTCAATGTTTCCCATTTAGTCTTATCGATAATCTCAGGATCCTCCTTGTTTCCCTTTTTGATTCGTTCACAAATTTCAGGATCATAAAAAATTTCTACAGAGACCATCTCTCCTTTAAAATACTTCCGTTCGTCTCCATCTGCTACAAATGAAATATAATCAGGTCTTGTTCTTATAATACGTGTTACATTCTTGAAAATAAATAAGCGGCTTTCTGTATCAATCGTTAAAACCATCTTCAAATCTCCCATGTCATAAAGATATTGTAAAAACCCGGAACATCCGGAACGGCCTCCACGCTGCAGCGCGCTTCCAGGTAAGGCCATATCTCTGCATCGCTCCAGAGGTCTCCGGAGCAGGCCAGGTCGCGGATGGATCTCGGATCCTGGTCAGTATTCTTAAACCGGTGCAGCTCCCAGCCGGCTCGGTCGCGGATGATCACTCCCTCGCCGGGATCCAGGACCATCTCATTCATGCGCTTCAGCTTGATCATTTTCCTCTTCCTCCATTGTTATTTCAAAGAAAAGACTTGACATGTTGTCGGACCAGATCCTGGTATGGATCATGTCAAAACTGACAAAATCAATGTGCCGCGGACTGGCATAACGGATGCTGGCGACGTGTTCATATGTGTACACAAATCCGGAAGCTGTCCGGATCTTCATTTTGAATAGTTTCATCACGCTTCTCCTTTCTTGGCTATTTTTGCTCCGCAGAGAGGACAGAAACTATACTCAAATTCTATTGTCGCTTTGAGCTTTTTAATTATCTTGACTATTTTTTGACTACATGCTGTACACGAACAATTAATAAACCACATATCTACATCTTCATCATATACAACAGAATCAAACTCCAAAATTGAGCTGGTTTTTGTTTCGGTGGCGGATGGCAAGCCCTTGATAACATCAATCGCTTTTACTAATCCGTTATTATGCCCTGCTGCCTGATAATTAACCATTGCGCCATCACTGAGCGCATCAATGGCCGCATGACGGTCTATTAGATCACTCATGATCATACATCTCCTTCCTTTGAATCAAAACACGCGGATTCGTCAGGCATCTTCTGCCAGGCTTTTTCCAATACGCCATCCGGATACATCCAGCCGATATCCTTCTTGACCTCTTCAAGCGTCGTCCTGTTCCAGGTCTTCATAGCAAAACGGATATCATCAATTGCCTGCTCTACCGCCGTAGCCGGATCGTTCATCCTGGCCATGTCTTCCAGAGCTTTGGATACCATCGCTTCTTTTTCGATAGCCGCGCGGATCGCGCTCCGGATCGCCTCGCTCTTGTCCTCGGTGTGATTCAGCCAATAGATGATATCTCCATCGCGCTGCTCACTGAGTCTGAATTGAAATTTCATCATATACCTCCAAATGATAAAAGTCTCAGGGATCTGGTCCCTGGACCTCAATTATACCATAGCGTCATGACAGAATACAAGGGGTTTGTCAGTACAGTTGTTCACAAAGTTATCCACATTATCAACAATCTTCATAGTAAGATAAAGTAAGTCCAAAATTCTGGACAGGGAGGGGCCTCTTCGGAGAGGGTGGCCTTATTATATTATATCCAC
>JAEIGA010011141.1_pt1 | contig 13654 bp, 16 predicted proteins | sample 9270691 | NCBI WGS metagenome assembly JAEIGA01 (sample SAMN17057246, study PRJNA624740) | gut metagenome | biome: biome; isolation source: fecal sample | host: Bos grunniens | place: China: Xizang | collected 2019
ATAAAATCCTCTAAGTTCGGGCAGAAGGTTAAAGTTAAAGGTGAAGTTGTAGGAACAAATGGCACATGGTATAATGTTTTTGTTCTGTTTGAGGATTTCTATACTATTGGTAAAGATAAGGATATTTCATTTGAGGATGCAATTGATTATGCAATTAATTTTGCGGATATTCACATACGGTGCAACTGTCCTGCTCATTTGTACTGGGGCTATGCCTATGAATCTTCGCAGCTCAAATACATTTACGGAATTCCGAAAGAAAACAGATTTCCGATAATTCGTAATCCAAATTTGAAGGGAACTATTTGTAAGCATGAGGATGCTGTCATACAGTATATTCTTCGTAACAAGGAGCTTATAGCAAAGATGTTTGCCCAATATTATAATAGGTTGAATTCCGGCCAGTCTATTTATGCTGTGAATACAAACGGTACAACAATTACCATCGGAAAGAAAGATGGTGAGGACGATATTTTCTTTGAGCGGCAACAGCAGGAGTTACCGGAAGTTATTGAAGCAGAGGATGAAGAAGAAACGCCAGATGTCATTGAGGCAGTTGAAGAGGAAGATGTTGATGTCATTCCTGCTGAAGAAACCGAGGATGTTGATGTCATAGAGGAGGGTGAATAATGAACTGGGATTTGTTGACTGCAAATATGCCATCAGGTGTTGAAGTTTTTCCAGATGGCGACGAGGCTCTCGTAAAGTTTGGTGAGAAGGAACTTAATGTTGTGTGGAATTACAGCAACAACAGCTTCACGATAAACGGAAAGACACTTCATTTCGAGGATGTTGATTTGGAAGTAATAGGGACAATTCTTATTCCGTATATTTTGCAGGAGCTTGACGGGGAAAGAAGGATTTAGATTTATATATACTATTTTATAGGAGATACTGAATTATGGGACAGTGGATAAAAGGTTCGTATTTTACAGCCAAATCATATAACGACATAAAAAGCAGGTTAATTAAGAGTGGCCTTTCAAAGAGCGAAGACATGATTATGCAAGGTTATAAACCTGAGCAGAATGATACAGGTGTTCTTTACTCTTGGAAGAATATGCCGATTGCTTATTATGATATTCCCACGTTGAACAATATGGTCTTCAGTAAGAAGTTGTGGGAATCTATCCATGAGAATCCTTTTATAAAGGCAGCTATCGATAATAAATGTTATTGGGGAGAAGATTGCCACAGGGATAGTTCGGAGGTCCTTCTTGAGAATGTTGCAATTCGTGTCAACGATTTTTGGATTGCTGATAATAATATCGTCTGTGGCAATGTGGACCTTATGGATACCCCGAGGGGACTCACAATTTATTCTCTTGCTAAGACTGGGATGATTGGAACGTCAAGTCGTGGATTTGGCGACCTTGATGATATTGGAAATGGTTTGACTAGGGTTCGTGAGGATACTTATCTTGCTGTATCGCATGATTGTGTCGGCTTCCCCGCAGTGCCCGCTGCGATGTGTGTTTCAACTTCTGGTTCCGCTGTTGAGGGTGGAATAAACAGTTTGAATGACCTTGAGAAAGGACTTCGTGAGCAGATTTCTTCTGCTATTGAGGAAGCCTATGAGAAGAATCCTATGAATGACTGGATTGCCGCAATGTTTAACGCACTCAATCTTGCAGACAAGAAAAAGACTTTCCCGATGTCAGATAAAGTACGGTCTGTATTCAAGAAATCTTATCCGAGTTCAAAGGCAGTTGTTTCAAGCTTTAAGAGGAAATAAAATAACTCGTTTGAAATACAAACTGAAATACAACCAAAGACAAATAAAGGAGAATTGATATGAAATTTGAACGTTTTCGTAAAGGTAATGTAATTGGAGAAGCTCGTTGTCATGTGATAAAGCAATCTTATTCTGCAAAATCATCAAATATTCCTGACGGTTATAAACAGGAAAACGATGTTGAGCTTGATTTAGATTTTAAAATGTTTGCTGATGAAGTTGGAGTCACTGATTATCAGTCAGTGGCACCTTGTAATTATATATTCCCGTCGGATCTTTCTCAAGATACAATTGATTTAATTGAAATGAAGCTTCAGAAACTTGGTGATTATATTCTTGTATACGATGTGATAACTGATGATAATAATGAAGCTACTGGGTTGAGATTGATGATTTATGGTAAATCAAATGGAGAAAATTTGAGACGTGATATTATCAATCGCATAAATAAATTGCCAGAACAAAAACTTTATAAGCTCGACGAATATCTTACAAAAGTGGAAGAGTGGAGCGTTTATTAAATTGTTAAAATGTGCAAATATGATTTATATTTGCACATTTTTTAATAAGGGTGGAATAAGAAAAATGCAAAGACATATTTTTAGCAGGTTTTTCATGAGTGAAGCTATTGAAAAGAAGTCGCTTTCTGAAATAGCACAGGATGTGGCAGTTTTCTTTTTCAATATGAGGACTTGTCATTTCAAGACTTCCGGTAAAGAGTTTCTTGAGCTTCATGAATATGCCCAGGAACTTTATGAGCAGGCTGAGGATTATTATGATGATCTTATTGAGACTGCAATTTCATATGATGAAGAAGTAGTTCCAATGTGTGTCGTGCCGGATGACTGGATGCCTGATTATTCGGTTTACGACAAGAGTACTCAGGGTACAATTGACATGATGAAGGATTGTGTGAAGATTCTTTTTGACAGGCTTGAATCTTTGAAGGACGGATATTCTTCATTCGTATATTCAAAGAGGGATACGATTCTTGAATGGCTTGACAAACAGAACTATAAGCTTGAGCAGCTGTCGGCTGTTATATAGTTTGTTATATTATATAGTTTGTTATAAAGGAGAAAAATATGAAGAAGGCAATAAAATCTGCTGAATCTTACGGATGGATTGTTAAATCGTCTGATGCTCAGCGTGCACTTGATATGTGGATTGAGGCTGTAGGTGAGGAGCAGGCGTATAAGGATGTAGTTGATACTCTTAGTTCGGACGCTATTGCAGAATCTCTTGCCTACATTTTCCGTACGAATGATTTTAGTGAGTGGAATGGTGAGATTGAATCCGGCTGTCACGGAAAATCAAAGAAGAAGGGAAAGAAGTCTGTAAAATCAGCTTTTGATAGCGAAGATTTCTTCGAGATTTATCCTTATAGTGATAATGCAGATCCTCATTCGGATGAAGACCTTGGGCTTTCTGCTGTCATCGAAGTTTACGGTGATGAATTTGTCAACGTTGATAATAATACTCTGAGTGAAATGCGAGATACACTTGAGCGTTATTTTGATGATGAAGCTTATGTTCGTGATTGGAATATAAACTATCCTGATGATCAGATTGAATCTATCAAAGACGTTTCTTCTGTGGAAGATTTGAGTGTCAATGATTTGGCAATGTATTTTGATTATGAAGCTTATGGTCGTGATATTCGTATTGGTGACGGTTATCATTGGGATGATGAAAAGAATTGTTGGACAAATGATCCTGATGTAATCGGTCAGTCAAAGAAATCCTTAAAGAGTGGGATTGATTTTGATGAAGCAGAAGATGCCGCCGACATTGGGTATGATGATTTCAAGCATGATGAACACGATAATCCTTTCGATCCCGATGAAGAGCCTGATTTGTATGATGGTTGGGAAGTTGGTTATGAAAAGGCAAAGAAAGAATCATTGAATCAGTCCGAGAAAGTGAATTCAAATCGTAAGATTCGTTCATCTAGTACAAATCATTCACGTAAATTTTTTGAAGATGTTGTAAAATATGCTTTCTCGAAATATTTTAAGAATACTGATTTGAAATATGATCCAAATAAGCTTATTCTTAACGAAGACTGCGATGAAGTTATGTTTGCTTATGATTATGATAAATCAGATCCTGATGAATATGAAGCTATGCAGCAAAAAATTTATTATTTTGAGCAATATCTCAAGCAATATGGTATATCTATTACAGAAGATGATAGTACAAGGATGTAAATTCATCTAAAAAAATTTCACAAATTATTTGAGATATTCCAAATGTTAAATATTTTGTATTGAAGTATAATTCTTCATTTATACTTGTTTGAAAGGAGTTAAATATGAAACTTTATAGAACGGTTGACGGAAAGACAGTTCGTGGTGTTGAGATTTCTTCTAATCATCGTAGGAGAAGTTTGACATCTTCTGCTGATTTATATGATTTTACATTTGAAGATGAAAATGGGCTTGATAGGCATGCTTTTTATGCTGAAGAGAATGATGGTTCTTTTGAAGTAACTGATAGGGACCCACATTACAAAGAAGTTAGAATTGGTGATATTATCACTGTTGCTGATGCTAAAGATTTGGGTTTGGAATGGAAAGAAGTTTTGGCTTCTTCTAATCGTCGTAGGATAAATTCTGCAATGGACGATGAGACAATGTGGGATGCTTTTGAAGACATAAAGAATACATTGTTCAATACATTGTCTGGAATGTCATGGCTCAGTAAGAAAGGAAGTCGTCTTGATTCTCTTTGTGAGGATTTGACTGCTCAGATTATTGGTTTTGATATGGACAGGGATCCTTCTGAGATTCTTGATGAGTATCTCAGCTGGTAGTTTTATATACTTTATCAAACATTTTGCCGCGAGTTATTTCTTAATGAAGTACAGGGCGGCAATCAAAATAAAACCGCTCTTGAAATAGAGTAAAAGGAGAAAGAATATGACACGTGAAGAGGCACAGCAGAAGCTTAACGCCACTTTCCAGTCCATCAATTCTAAGGTGGACCCGATGCACAACAATCTGATTGCTCAGAGCCGCGATGCTTATGCAAAGCGGTGGGGCCAGAAGATGTCTCCCGCTAAGGAGGCTTGTCTCAAGAACAGCCTTAACCAGGTCAATCAGATTATGATGAACCGCGGAATCAGCCGCGAGGCAATCATGTCAGCTACGGCAGATATTTCCAAGGTTGACAATCCGATTGCAATGCTGTACAACCTGATGAGCATTCTCATTCCGAACTTCGCTTATACCGAGGTTTGTGCAGTTCAGCCGATGCCCACTAAGGAAAGCCCCATCTTCTATCCGCAGATTACGGCCAACGAGGACCGCAACAACGTGACGAAGGGAACGGCTCTTCTTGGTTCTACCAACTGGGCAAAGGACAACACTTACTCGACGAACAAGATTAACCGTCTGTCTACGGACGCTGCTGATGGTCCCGTTGTTTCCGGTGTTGATGTTACCTTCACTGCTCCCGAGGGAACGATCCTCGCCAATACGGTTGAGGTTACGGTTTCCGGTGCAGCTGATGGCTTCACGCTGGATGACGGAAAGGGAGCTATCAAGCCGGTTGCTGGTGTGATTGTTTCTGGTACGGTTGATTATGCCACCGGTACGGTAACCATCACTCTGGATGCAGCTGCTTCTGGTGCCGATGTTGGTATCAAGTACCGCTATGACTGGTCCATCGCTTCTGACGGAACTGGCCAGATTCCGGCTCAGGTGATCTTTGAGTGGGTCAGCAGGATTATCACTGCTCAGCCCTACCGCCTCCGCAGCACGTATGCTCTGGACAACTTCTACGCTGCTAAGCAGGTTCTTGGTGGATACGATATTGACCAGGTTCTGGCAACTTCTATTGGTGGTCTGGTTAACAAGGAGATTTCCTGCAACATCTTCGATGAGATGCTCGCTCGTGCTGATGGAACGGCTACGTGGTCTTCAATTCTGCCTGCTGGTGTTTCACAGGTTGAGCACAATATGTCAGTCCTTCAGGCTCTGGTTGAGGCCAGCAACGAGATTCGTAAGAACATCGCCCGCTCTGGTGCCAACTACATTGTTGCCGGTAGCAAGCTGATGAACATCATTGAGACGCTGAGCGGAAACTTCTACAACAGCAAGGACATCTGGACTGCTAACAGCTACTCCGCAGAGCCCATCGGCCCGTACGTGGCTGGTGAACTTTTCGGACGCTTCAAGGTTCTGAAGAACCAGGACTTTGATGAGGATCTGGCTCTGCTCGGATATAAGCGCGACGATGTGGACGCTAGTTACGGTTGTGGTAGCTACATTCCGTTATATAGCACGAATCCCTTGGCAAAGGATGATCTTACCGTAGTTTCTGGCCTTGGATGTCAATTGGGTTCTGTGAAAATGTTTGAGAACTCTCTCATGCGTTTCGTCATTGAGTAGTCTTAAATAAGGCTGAAAAATTTGTGTTCCTTGCCGAAATCTATAATAAGTTTTAGTGAGGAACTAAAAGGAAAGGCTCCTGGTATCTGACCTCCAGGAGCCTTTTTTCATTAACAACTATGAAGGAGTTGAAAATGATTGAAGAAAATAGTAGAACACCTGTTTACTATATTTATCTTATTACTAACATTCTTAATGGAAAGAATTATGTTGGTAAGAGGAAATGTCCGAAATTTTTGAATCCTTGGAATGATACTAAATATATGGGTTCAGGCGTTCATTTGATAAGGTCTCAAAAGAAATATGGTTTGAAGAATTTCACAAAAGAAATATTGGCAATTTGTTCTTCTGAAAAAGAGAATTGTATTTTGGAAACACAATATATTTCTCTTTATCGAGAAATAGGTAAAGCAGAATATAATGTTGCTCCAGGTGGTGATGGCGGATATATTGGAGGTCCTTATTCTGATGAAATGCGTCAGAAATTACATGATTTCAGACTTAATCAAGTTTTCACGCCAGAACAGGAAGAAAAGCGAAAAGAAGGTTGTAGAGAATTTTGGAATTCTGAAAGATCCGAAACGTTGAAAAGAATAAATTCTGAAAGAATGAAAGGGGTGTGTAATACTAAAGGAAAGCACTGGTATCATAGGGGTACGGAGAATGTTCTTGATTACGAGTGTCCTCCTGGTTTTGAGCCTGGAAAATATACCACTTACAAGCCGTCCGAAGAAACTAAACGAAAGCATAGTTCCTGGATAAAGTCGCTCACACCGGAAGAACTTGCTGTCTATAAAGTCAAGCTTTCCGAATCCCATAAAGGAATAGTTTTCACAGAGGAACGTTGCCGTCACATTTCTGAAGCAAAGAAAGGAAAACCTGGCAGGAAACAGTCCGAAGAAACAAGGGAGAAAATATCATTGACACTCAAAGGTCGAAATGTACGTAAAGAAGCGATGAATAAATATAAATAATGGATGAGGCATACGTAAACCGAAAGGACAGTTTCTCAAGAAAAATGGACGTTCAGAAATATTGCCGAAACCCTCTTTACAAATATTTTATTCTGTGTTATAGTTCTTAATATGAGACTTTGGCATAAACGTCTGATTCCGTATCTTCCTCAGAAACAGCTTGTCGCCCAGTGGAGGGAGTGCTGTGCGATAGCAAGGAATATTGCTCACGACGGCACTCCGAATCACCTGCTGGTCAACAAGATTCTGACGTTTCCGACAATTCATTTCTTCATCTACGCTTCGATGGTTGTTGAGGAAATGAGGAACAGGGATTATAAGGTTTCTAAAAGGAGTTTGGATAATTTTCAGAAAAACTATGATTCCTTCAAGGATGATGAGTTTAAGACAACTGATATTTTCTCAAGGTGGCATAACGACAGGTATCTGAGGCAATGCCTGTACAATCTTCAGGAAAAGTACGATTGTGGCGGTATAAGTGAGTATTGCTGGACTAAGATAATGGATGAATTCGGGGAATATTTATGCCTAACAGAATAGCCGTAGTTGATTTCTCATGGTGTCTTCACAGATTTCGTCATGCCTATAATGATTTGTCTTATGAAGTTGACGGAAAAGTAATTCCCACAGGTCACATCTATGGCACATTCAAATTTATTAATGAGCTTTCTGATAAGTATAAGCGTGTAATTCTTGCAGTTGATTCAAAACTAACAATAAGGAAGGAAATACTCTCTTCCTATAAATCCAACAGAAAGAAAGAAGAAACTGAAAGTTTTGAGAATTATGATGTTCATAAGGATTCTGACAATGTTCTGACCTTGTGTTGTTCATTCGGGAATGTCCTCTACATCAAGGAAGAAGGATTTGAAGCCGATGATATAATTGGTACACTCATACGGAAAGCAAACAAGGACTGGGATTTCTATTTTAGGGATGATGATATTCTTCAGAATGTAGGTGAATACAATCTGTGTGTCACATTTGGAAAGGAGATTCATACGGGTTATCCTGTGAGTATACGGGAGCACCTTCTTGAGAAATACGGATTGAATCTGGACAGTCTTCCAATCTTATGGAAGGTTGTCAAAGGTGATTCCGGTGATTGTATTCCAATAGGGATAGAGAGATTTCCGAGCAAGATTCTGGTGGAGCTTTGTATGGATAAAAGGGTTCATGGGAATGACGTTTCTTTTGAGAATATCATAGATGTGATTTTAGGAGCTATGGAAGAGTATGGGCCTAAGCTGAAAGAGGCCGTAGGACAGCTGAGGGACGCCTCCAGTGCGTTGTACAAGAAACTTGAAGTGAATTATAAGCTTGTCAAACCAATGATTCTGGAAACGATGGAAAGACGCAAGATGGAAGTTTCTTCTATAGAAGATGTTTTTAAGAGATACGGCTTGAAAAATTTTTGAAAATTTTTAGCAAAACTAGTTTACAAAAGTTTTACTGTGTGTTATAGTAAAAGCATAAGTAAGATTGCTTATAAACTATTTTTAAGGAGTTTTATTATGGCACATGGAATTATGGCAAACGATGGAATGTTCAGCGGCAATGGAATTCGCCCTTGGCACGGACTTGGAACTGTTATCGATGGAACGGCTACTTCCGACGAAGCTATCAAGTTGGCCAATCTTGGCTGGGATGTCATTCAGGAGCCTGTTTATTTGAAGGATTCGAGTGAGCCTATTCCGAATCTTTTTGCAAATGTGCGTTCTGATACAAATGAGGTTCTCGGTACTGTGAAAGACAAGTACCGGATTTCACAGAATGCCGAGACATTTGCTTTCATGGACGCAATTATTCAGAATAGCAAGGGAATTGAGTGTCGTTATGAAACGGCTGGTTCTCTCTTTAACGGAAGGAAAGTTTTCATGCTCGTTCGTCTTCCTGAAATTGATTTGGTTGGAGACGAGGTTGAGAATTATCTTTTCCTTTCAAATTCTCACGATGGTACTTCAGGTCTCACTTGTGGTATAACGAACGTCCGGGTTGTATGTAACAATACACTTCAGATGGCAGAAAAGGGAGCTCAGAGGATTTGGAAGATTCGTCATTGTGCTTCTTTGAAGGACAAGATTATTGAGGCTGAGGAGAGTTTGGGCTTGGCACTCACTTATCAGGAGAAGATTGCTGAGGATGCCGAAAAGATGGCTCAGAAGAAAATAGATGAAAAGAAGTTCTTTGAAGCTTTCTTTAAGAAGCTTGATTTGGCAGAGAAGAATCGCGAGAAGGTAATGAACAGAATTCTTGAGCTGTATACGGAAAAGGATGATCTTCAGAATTTCCGTGGATCAGCCTGGGGAATGTATAATGCCGTCTGCGATTTTGTTTCGAATGATAAACCTACTCGTGTTACGGATAAGACTGATTCCTGGAGAATGTGGAACTTCATGGCTGGCTATCAGCTTATCGAGGAAAGTCAGAAAATACTTCTTGCTGCTTAATGTTTAATTCCTAATAAGAGGAGGGTTCAATCCCTCCTCTTATTATATACTCTTAATAATAGGAGATTCCGTTATGTTCAGTATGAATGAAAAAGATTTTACTTCTTCAAAAAAGGTTATGTCTGCCCGTTTTATTGTTGAGGATGAAAATGGTGAAGTTATCGGTTCTGCTGATACTTACGAGGAAGCTGAAACGATGGGTGGTGCCAGGATTATAGATGGTGAAAAAATCCAGTCAAAAAGAATCGTTAAATCAGAAATGGATGAAAGTAAATACATAATTTTGATGTATGACGATATTGGTGGAGATGGATATAAACCTGGCTATTATGTTTGGGATAAAGATGATGATGTGTTCATGGGAGATGGTGCAGGCGGAACTTTCTATTCTTCTTATGAAGAAGCTTCAAAAGATTTGAATCGTGCTAATTCAACTCTTGAAGATGGATTTGAAGCAGAGGTTGTTGAGATTAAATCTTTGGATGAATATGAGAAATTATTTTCATCTACAAAAATAACTTCATCTGAAATTGGTGATATTCATGATGATTATGTTCTCGGAAACATCAACGAAGATGGTGCATTCATGAAGCTTGAGAAGCTTGTCGGACTTGATAAGGCTGAGAACATCATTACAAAGTGGAAGAATAAGCGTGTAATGAGCTCAGTTGATAAGGCAGTTTCAGAAGCTGAGGATTATTTCGGTACCATAGCTTCTGACGATACTGTAAGCAGTCAGGACGTAATTACATATAAAGATGGTCTTGAGATGCAGAAGATTGCCGATAAGAATAACGTCAGGGTGAAAATTGGAAGGTTCTCAGTATCTTTCCATGATGACGATTTTGAAAAGTTCAGCGATATGATTCATAGGGATTAGGCGATGACAATAGATACAATACAGGGAGTTGTAGAGGAGTTTGTGAAGCGTCTCCAGCTCCCGGAAGCAAGATATTCTTTTGCGTTGAATGGTTCGAATACTGCCGTTGAATTAATCATATTCATGGACGGTATTATGGCCTGTACATTGTCAATAGGCAATGGAACAATGAGAGTTCTGTATGATGACAGGTATGAGAGTGACAAATACAGCGTCATAAACTTTCTCACTCCAATTTCGATGCTGTACTATCTTTGTGTATTCTTCTACAAGGCTGTTTCTTTCGATAATGAAAATGTTGACCTTGATTTCAACAACATCCTTTCGGTAGTTTTACTGAATGAGATTTATGACTGGAAGACCCTGGTTCAGGGACTTTCGGACAATCTTGGAATGGAGTATTTTGATAACGATAAGTTTGTAACCGTAGAAGGAATAGAAATTCATTACAATGGATTTACAAACATCATTAAAATCGATACTCAGAAAATAACCCTCGACAACCCTTCCTATACTTTTGTTGTTGAAGCAATGTTTAAGACAGTTGAATATGTTGCAAATGTAATGGATATGGCAGATGACCTTTTCAATATTGAAGAGGAAGAAGAAAATAATCTTATTGAAGAGGAAGAGGGTGAGGAAAGTGAAGGCGGTTCTTCTGCACCGATGGACATGGACATGGACATTGATGTTGACGTCGGTGGTGGTGAAGAAGCTGAGCCTGTTCCGGCTGTCGAGAATGAAACTTTTGAAGAACCGCAGGGTACGGTTGTTACACCTGAAGAAGTTATTATATAGTTAATATATCCGTGAGAATTGGAGGAAATTATGATATATTGGAATGAGAATTACAAGGGAAATAAATTGAATTCTTCCCGTAAGCCTATTGCAGATGTGAATTTCTATAAGAACGTAGTCAGGAGTGTTCTTTCTAACCGCAGGTCGGAGGAATCGGCAATCCGTAGCATTGCACTTCGTAATAAGTGCAATGAAGGTTATGCAAAGAACATCTTTAATAATTACATGAACAAATACAAGGATGAGCTCATTAAGTCTGATGTAGAAATAGCAGATATTCAGAAAGAATTTGATGTTGACGGTGACCTTAATTCTTGGGCAGAAGATTATATGCCAGGAAGCGGAAAGGCCAACACGAAGGGTGGTGAGCTTGTTCGTGCTGCTCAGCGCATTCTTGATGAGTATTACAGCAATGGAAATATGATTGGTCGGGGTTATGGAAATGAGATGGTCAATCCTGCCGCACGCTACATTATCGAAAAGACCTCTTTTGAAGGCAATGATGAAATCAAGGATATGCTTGAGCATGTGGTACAGATGGATGACAATGAGTACAATTCGTGGCTCAAGAGATTTGAGAAGGACTTTGAGGATTATCTGAGGGAGAATGAAGAGCTGTTCTCGGAAGCGAATGATGACGATATTGCTGATTATGTTGAAGATGACGACAGGGCTTTCTTCTTGAATGAGTTTTATATTGAGGATTCTTCCGGTAATCAGTATTTCTTCAAGAATGAGAATGATGAGTTCGTTTGTGAAGCAGTTCAGTTTGCAAATCCACCTCTGTATGAAGAGGACGATGTCTTTGAGGAAGGGGATGAGCTTTCTTCTGAAATCGACAAGACAGAGGATTACGGTCTGATTGAGAAGGATGGAGTTTCTTATGACTGGGAAGCTTCCGGATTGAAGGATGATGATGGAAATTATTCTGAATGGAAGATTATCCGTGTGTCCATAGGTGATCAGGAATTTGAAGTCGGAGATGTATTTGATGTCGAGGATGCTGAGAATTATTCAGTATTTGATATGAATGCAAATGAAGTTAAGGCTGAGGATTTCTATCGTATTTAACGTAGATTAAGTTTGTCAATGAAACCGCCTCTTATTGAAGGAGGCGGTTTTCTGTTTTCAACGGAATTCTATTATTCAAATTGATGAAAGTATTGACTTTTGCAGATTTACATTTAAGGGATACAGTTCCGTCCTGTGTGGATGCCACTCACGAAGAGTGGATGAAAATACAGCGTGATGCTTTGACTAAAGTATATGATATAGCTGTTGATAATCATGTCGATGAAGTATATGCAGGTGGTGATATTTTTCACAGCAATGCGACAGCTTCTTTTGAGTGCATTACGATGTTTCAGGAGTTTGCAGAAGCACTATCCGCCATGGATATAAGGGTGAGGATTCTTGCTGGGAATCACGATTTGCCGAATCATTCATCAACAAACTTAAACAAATCTGCTGTTGGTGTACTTTTCAATTCAGAATATATTTGGGATATGAAGGGTAGTGTAATCAGGGGATGTAATTTTGATGAAGATGATTATGCCGGATGTAAGGCTATTTTTAAGCATGTGCTTTGTATACCGGAAAATGAAAAGCCGTCTTTTATCGAATGTGAGACACCGGAAACTTTGTTGACCAAATTCAAGTCTGCCCGTTTTATTTTCACTGGAGATTATCACCGTAATTTCGTTCATAAAAGTTTAGATAATAGATATGTGATAAACAGTGGTTGTCTTACTAAGCAGGCTTCTGATTTTGCTGATTATGAAACAGGTGTATATGTATCTAATTTAGAAACTTGTGATGTGAAATGGTGCCCTGTAAATATAAAGCAGAAGTTTGTAAAGAACGGTATTTCCGTTAAGACTGATAAATCTGTTGAAGATTTTGTCAGTGGAATTAAAAAGGAATCAGTCACTCTTGACTTTATTGGTACATTGAGGAATGAGCTAACTGCTCAGAAGAAAGATGTTCAGGATAAGGTTGAGGGATGGATCGAGAATATAGGACAATAATATATTTTAATGAGGAGATATGAATTATGGCAGAAGAAATTTTGAAGAAGGTAAACCTTTTTGGACAGGACTACATATTGAAAGGTTCTGGTGGAGCAGCAGGTGGAACTGGGGGGGGGTTTGGCACTGACTGGTGGTGCATACGTTGGGCCTGAAGGTGGTATTACCAGTACTAACAGATGGCTTAGATTTGATTTCAATGATCCTAATCATAGAAGTCTGGTAATTCTTGGTGGCACCTCTTTTACTATTGGAGAAAATATAGTCACTATTGATGAAACTACTTCATATAACTTAATTGACTACATTTCAGAAGAAGGTGCAGACTATTATGTGTTCATAAATGCTGAAGGTAGAGTAGTAGCTTCTACAGTCAGAACACCTGCCGATGGTTAT
>JAEIGA010011142.1_pt1 | contig 13654 bp, 15 predicted proteins | sample 9270691 | NCBI WGS metagenome assembly JAEIGA01 (sample SAMN17057246, study PRJNA624740) | gut metagenome | biome: biome; isolation source: fecal sample | host: Bos grunniens | place: China: Xizang | collected 2019
AGGAATACATCCATATAACACACCCACCACACAGAAGTAGTTGATGTATTAGTATGGTGGATGTTGTAAGGTTAAGATGATGTAACATCCTAATGTAGAAGCATTTTAAGGATGTTTAAGCATTGATTTTTTGTGTGACTAGGTTGGGTATAGGCACAAAAAAAACCTTACAACAACTGTGTGTTATAAGGTTAAGTGATTCCGGCGGGATTCGAACCCACGACCCACAGCTTAGAAGGCTGTTGCTCTATCCAGCTGAGCTACGGAACCATCCTCTCAAATATACAACAAACTTCCTAACCGTCAGAATGTCGTATCTCGCGGTGCAAAAGTAAACAAAATATATCTATTTACAAAATCTTTACAGCAAAATAGTAGAATTTTAGGGTATCCCTCCCATTTTAAGATACCCTTAAGCATTACAACCATCCCTAATACTACAACTTCTGCACGGCATCATACGAGGAGCGTTGCAGAACCATCTTCTGGCTAGCCAGCTGCTGACGAAACGTATGTGGAGTGGTACCATAATGGCGTTTAAATATCTCAATAAAGTGCGATGTATTATTGTAACAACACATCTTGGCAAGTGACGATATCGTAATATCAGCCTTACTCAGAACCTCACTTGCAACCTCCATCCTCTTGGCGACTATCCACTCGCGCGGCGAACCTCCTACCCACTGCTTAAAACGGCGTTTAAAGGTGGAGAGCGAGAGGCAACAACGACTAGCCAACTCACTCATAGGAACATCATTCACAATACCATACTGAAGCGCTGCATAAAAACGCTCCTCCTCACGTCTATCAATACTCTTATACCGACCATCACCACGCGGTGTTAGACGAATGGTAATCTCCATATCCTTTGTCCAAAAATCAAGATCGTCCGAAGCCTCCGACAACCTCGCCTCTACATCAATTTCTCCCATAATTATTCTCTGTTATGCCTAATAATACTATAGATTTGCACTTTTTACAATACAAATATAATATAAATATTTTATACAATATTAATAACATTTTAATATTGGCCTTTACGCAATATCTACATTTCAGGATATTTCATCGGTAAAACAGATTATCATTCTGATTATCAGCGCAAATCACCAAATTAAGCATTTTAGACATTTTGACCATTTTTAGATATTGGTCATGGATATATACTGTTTTTTTTGTATATTTGCTGATGAAGTATACAAATAGAGATAATATGAAGCGATTATATATTGATATGGACGGGGTGCTTGTTGATTTTCAAACAGGCATAGATCGCACCGACAGCGCAACGCTAGAGAGATATGAGGGTCATTATGACGATATTCCAGGCATATTTGCACGTATGGAGCCTATGCCTGGGGCTATAGAGGCATTTCGAACGTTATCCTCTCACTACGACACATATATACTCTCTACAGCGCCATGGCACAATCCTTCGGCATGGAGCGACAAGGTGGTATGGGTACAACGACATTTGGGAGATGTTGCCTACAAAAGGCTAATTCTATCACATCACAAGGATTTATGTAGTGGTGACTACTTGATTGATGACCGCACAAAGCATGGAGCTGCGGAGTTTGAGGGTGAACATATACACTTTCGCAGCGAGAGGTTTCCCGACTGGCAGAGTGTCTTGGATTATCTCCTCTAGCGTTATTCTCTAGCGCGAGGTTACCTCATCAATGACCTCGATGGTCATATCATACTCATAACCTTGACCGAGAGCATATCGCAGAAGTTTGCCTCGAAGTTCATAATCATTCGAGGCCTTTATTGTTGGGAGTTTACGTTGCAACTTTTTAGTGAGCATCTCACGCTGTTCATCACTCTCTAGGGTGGAGAGTGTACGCGCCACGATATCCCTCGATATAGACTTTTGGTAGAGGTGTTGTGCGATTTTTTTTGCTCCCCACCCCGATATTTGTGACTTCTCACGGGTATATGCTTCGGCAAAACGCTCATCGTCAATAAATCGCATCTCGATAAGCTTATCCAGCACCCCCTGTCGCTCCACGGCAGGCACGCCCCATGTATACATCAGGCGCATAGCATCACCTGAGGACCTCTCCGCACGAGAACATAGGCGCATAAGGGCATGGAGCGCCTGCTCTGCACTCTTTGTTTTTCGCTCACGAGGAGTCTCTGCACTATCTACCCTACTCTTGCGCATATCATACGTGGTTTTCCTCTAAAATCATCTCTTACAACAACATCGACATACCCTTCGTGGTTTAACATCTCACACATCTCATCCACCAACGACTCATATATTTCAAAGAAGAGCATCCCTTTTGCTTTTAATAACTTTAGGGATGTGCGAGCTATTGCTCTATAAAAGAGTAGCGGGTCATCATCCGGTACAAACAGCGCAATATGAGGCTCATAATCAACAACATTAGAGCGCATTAACGCCTTATCACGCGAAGGGATATAGGGAGGATTAGATACTACAACATCTAACTGCTCATCAAACACAGCACCAAAATCTGCCAGAGCATCACCCTTAATAAACTCTACATCAGGGGCATAACGCGCTCCATTTCTCCGTGCCACGGCTAATGCCGAATCAGAGATATCCATTGCAAAGACCTTCGCATCTTTAAGTTCACGGGCTAGTCCTATGGCTATACACCCAGAGCCAGTGCCTACATCTAATATCTTGGCAGCAGAGGGGGCCTCATCTCGCACCCACATAACCAACTCCTCGGTCTCGGGGCGAGGGATAAGCACGGCATCGCTAACCTCGAGTTCCATATCTAGGAAATCGGCACAACCAATAATATATTGCACTGGGGTCCAGGCTTTTATCTGCTCAACGATGGAGTCTAAATCCTCAATCTCAACCGCCATGTTTGGCTCAACGATAATATCATTACGCGAGATATTTCCCTTGGCCATAAGAATCATCTCGGCGATCTGTCGCGCTTCAACATCCTCGTAGCAGTGGCCTGCGGCACGCCACAATATATTTAACACCTCTCGTCTTGTTGCCATACTACCCTACTCTCAATTTTAGGTCAGCAAGAGCCAGGGCGACCATAGCCTCAACAACAACTACAGCACGGCGAGCTATGCAAGCATCGTGTCGTCCTCCAATAACTAGAGGCCTTATCTCACCACTATTAAAATCAAAGGTCTCTTGCGGCACAGAGATACTTGGTGTGGGCTTCACAGCTACACGCACAACAATATCATTACCATTTGTTATGCCGCCATTTATGCCACCCTCATTATTTGTTCGTGTAGCCCCAAGGCTATTAATAATCATATCATTACGCTGCGATCCGTGCTTCGCCGCGCCAGCAAAGCCATCACCAAACTCCACACCCTTAACACCAGGTATTGAGAATAGCAGATGCGCTATAATACTCTCTGCAGAGTCAAAAAATGGTTCACCCAAACTATGAGGCACACCCCCTACACAGCACTCCACAACACCTCCTACAGAGTCTTGTGAGGCTGCCGCTGCAGCAATAATAGACTCAAACTCCTCGGCACGCTCCACGCCTCCCACGCTCTTTAGGGAGGTGGTGAAATTCACACCATCAAGGATTCTCTTTGCTACAACACCTGCTGCAACAAGTGCTACGGTCATGCGCCCCGAAGCCATACCTCCACCCGAGATATCATATTCAGGGCCATACTTTTGGCGCTGCACCAAATCGGCATGCGAAGGTCGTGGATGAGATTCAAAGCGGGAGTAATCACTAGAGCGCTTATTACTATTCTTAAACCTAATTGTCACAGCCTCTCCTGTTGTTACGTCATCGCTGTTGAGGCCCTCAATTATGGGTATATCCTCCTCTCTACGCGGTGTTTCACCACGTAGTTGTGGGCGGCGACGTTCGAGATCCGAGATGAAGAAATCCTGCGTGAGGCGTATACCAGCAGGGACACCCTCTAGAACCACACCTAACTCCTCGGCATGTGACGCACCAAAGATTGTTGTGCGCAGTATTTCGCCAAAACTATTATTCACCTTTATCAACCTTCAGAGAATCAATATCTTCAAAGAATGAAGGGTAGCTCTTTGCCACACACTCCTTACCGCGAATTTCCACCTCACCATCTATACGCAAGGCGGTAATGGCTAAAGACATTGCTATACGATGATCGTCATGCGAATCTACAGTTGCAGCATGAGGCACACCACCAACAATACGCATAACATCTTCGTCATAATCCAACTCTATATCTATGCCTAGCTTCTCATACTCTGTACGTAGCACCTCACCTCTATCACTCTCCTTACCTCGGAGTCTATTGATACCTACAATAGAGGATACTCCCTCGGCAGCAGCTGCAAGAGCTACAAGAGCAGGGAACAGATCGGGGCATTGTGTAGCATCAAACTCAAAGGCCTCTAGCTCTCTATGTGCCACCGTAATAGCATTCTCCTCGATGATTATAGATGCTCCTGCACGCTCCAAGGCGCGACATATTGCGGTATCTGCCTGACGCGACAGAGTAGATATATTTTTAACGGTTACCTCACCAGCTATGGCGGCAGCAACCATAATAGATGCTGCAGCACTCCAATCACTCTCTATGGTATAATCTATAGCCTTATATTGCTGACCTCCCTCGATGAAAAACTGCGAATAATCACCCTCATTATACATCACCTCTACGCCAAACCTCTCGAGGGTCTCCAACGTCATATCTATATATGGAACCGACACAGCGCCATGCACATCGATAGTTGTATCCCTCTGGGCTACGGGCAGAGCGATGAGTAGTCCTGTTATAAACTGCGAGGAGATAGAGCCATCGACCGAAACGCGGCCACCACGCATAGGGCCACAAACCTCAATAGGAAGCCTACCTCCTCCATCACGCACCTCAACACCTAGCTGCTTCAGAGGCTCAACCATCATAGCCATAGGACGATGAAGTAGAGTGCCCTCACCATTAATCGTTATAGGCCTACTAGCAAGTGCGGCTATAGGCGTGAAGAGGCGTGCCGAAAGCCCCGACTCTCCGACATTTAAGCTATCTGTATTGGGTTTTAGACCACCCTCTATGATTAGTGTATTATCATCTACGATTTCGACCTTCGCACCTAGATACTCAATAACTGCAATAGCCGAGCGTGTATCGCGGCACATCTCTATACCGCGCAACGTGGTGCGTCCCGAGGCTAGAAGTGCCGCAGCGAGCGCACGTTGAGCATAACTTTTTGAACAGGGCGGAGTTATAGTTCCGCACAAACGATTCCCAAGAGGAACACCACTATCATCCATGATTTATAACATATTACATTTCATCCTCGTCATCATATTCATCCTCGTCACCCTCCTCCTCGCTCACATGACCCAATGCACGCAAAGCCTCCTCACGCTCACGCTCCTCACGCTCCTTACGCTGACGGGCAATCTGTGGTGATGTACGAAGCTCGAAGTTACTTCCGAGATATACCTTACGCACCATCTCATCATTAGCCAAATCCTCGGCAGTACCAGTCTTCAAAATCTTACCCTCATAAAGGAGATATGTGCGGTCTGTAATAGCTAATGTCTCATCTACGTTGTGGTCGGTGATGATAACGCCAATATTCTTATCCTTAAGTGTTCCCACGATGCTCTGAATATCCTCCACCGCGATAGGGTCTACACCCGCGAAAGGCTCATCCAAAAGGATAAACGATGGGTTGATAGCCACAGCACGTGCAATTTCGGTACGGCGGCGCTCACCACCCGAGAGCTGGTTACCATAGCTCTTACGTACCTTTGTAAGGCGGAACTCCTCGATAAGATTCTCAACACGCTCCCTCTGATACTGCTTCGAGTAGTTGGTCATCTCGAGTACTGCGCGGATATTATCCTCCACGGTAAGGTGACGGAACACGGAGGCCTCCTGTGCGAGATATCCCACACCCATCTGCGCACGGCGATAGACAGGAAGTTTTGTGATATCCGTAACTATACCCTCATCATTTTCGAGGTATATACTACCCTCATTAGGTTTTATAAGTCCCACAATCATATAAAATGTTGTTGTCTTACCAGCACCATTAGGGCCCAAAAGACCAACAATCTCACCCTGATTTACATCAATGGTCACATGATTCACGACAGTGCGTGATTTATAGGATTTTACTAGCTCGCTTGTGTAGAGTCGCATGCTGACGTCTTAATATTTTTTGTAAGTTTTTTGCAAAGTTATTACATTTTTACAAAAAAATATATTATATTTGGGTAAATTTTGATGACAACGAGAAATTATGGACACTGAACAAGGAGTATTATTACACGATAAACTACGCGAATACTTCGGTTTTTCATCATTCAAGGGCAACCAAGAGGCTGTCATACGCAATGTTTTGGCGGGTAATGACACATTTGTACTTATGCCGACAGGTGGCGGTAAATCATTATGCTACCAACTCCCTGCACTTATCATGGATGGTGTGGCTATCGTCATCTCACCGCTTATTGCGCTTATGAAGAACCAGGTGGATGCTATGCGTACCTTCTCCACAGAGTCGGGCATAGCACATTTCCTCAACTCATCGCTCAACAAATCTGCTATAGCACAGGTGCGACAGGACGTGTTGGAGGGTCGTACAAAACTGTTGTACTTCGCGCCAGAATCTTTAACCAAGGAGGACAACATCGCCTTCTTGCGCAAGATAAAAATCTCCTTCTACGCCATTGACGAGGCACACTGTATTTCGGAGTGGGGTCACGACTTCCGTCCCGAGTATCGCCGAATACGTCCTATTATAAATGATATAGGTAATGCACCACTCATCGCACTTACTGCGACAGCCACACCAAAGGTGCAGATGGATATTCAGAAGAATCTGGGTATGACAGATGCTACGATATTCCGTTCATCTTTTAATCGCCCAAATCTATACTATGAGTTGCGCCCAAAGCACAACATAGACCACGATATCATCCGCTTCATAAAGCAGCATGAGGGCAAGAGTGGCATTATCTACTGCTTGAGCCGTAAGAAGGTGGAGGAGCTTGCCGAGTTGCTCATGGCAAATGGCATTAAGGCTCTGGCATATCATGCAGGCATGGATGCACAGACACGTGCCGACAACCAGGATGCCTTCCTCCACGAGCGCGTTGATGTTATTGTGGCTACTATCGCCTTCGGTATGGGTATCGACAAGCCCGATGTAAGGTATGTAATCCACTACGACATTCCTAAATCACTCGAGGGATACTATCAGGAGACAGGTAGAGCAGGCCGCGATGGTGGCGAGGGTCACTGTTTGACATACTATAGCTATAAGGATATTCAGAAGTTGGAGAAGTTCATGCAGGGTAAGCCTGTTGCCGAGCAGGAGATTGGCAAGCTACTACTTCTAGAGACTGTATCCTATGCCGAAAGCTCTATGTGTCGCCGCAAGTCGCTCCTACACTACTTTGGAGAGGAGTACACAGAGGCCAACTGTGGCAACTGCGATAACTGCTGCAATCCAAAGCCAAAGATTGAGGCAAAGCGCGAGATGAAGCTCGCCCTTGAGGTATTGGAGGAGATAGGTGATAAGTTTAAGATAGACCACCTCGTAGCGGTTCTTACGGGCAAGGTTACAGCCATGGTTAAGAGCTACAACCACAATAAACTAGAGTGCTTCGGTGCTGGTGAGGAGAAGGATGCTTCATTCTGGAATGCCGTGATACGTCAGGCGCTTATCCTAGGCTTTGTGGATAAAAATATTGAGAATTATGGTCTTATATCTGTAAACGAGCGTGGCAAGGCATTCATCGACAAGCCAACATCTGTGACTATTACTCTTGACCATGACTACGACTCGGAGGATGAGGCAAATGTAGCAGGGCCTATGAAGGGTGGTGGTGCTGCAGATGAGGAGCTTTTCGCCATGCTTAAGGATTTACGCCGTAAGGTAGCAAAGCAGAATGACCTTCCTCCCTACGTTATCTTCCAGGACCCATCTTTGGAGGATATGTCTATTCAGTATCCTATTACCATGGAGGAGCTGCAGACCATATCGGGTGTAGGTGCTGGCAAGGCACAGAAGTTTGGCGCAGAGTTCATAAAGCTTATCAAGACATACGTTGATGAGAAGGAGATTATCCGTCCTCAAGACCTTGTAGTTAAGGGCGTTGCAAACAAGTCGAACAACAAGATATTCATCATACAGTCTATTGACCGCAAGATGGATTTCGAGGATATTGCACATGCACGTAACCTCGACATGGACGAGCTTCTTACCGAGATAGAGGCTATCGTAAACTCGGGAACACGTCTTGACATACAGTACTACCTAAATACTATTATGGATAGCGATAAGGTAGATGACATCTATCTCTACTTCAAGGAGGATGCCGAGACAGACTCATTGGAGGATGCTATCGAGGAGCTTGGCTCGGAGTATAGCGAGGAGGAGATTCGCCTTGTGCGCATCAAGTTTATCTCGGAGGTTGCCAACTAAACCGCTACCACAATGACAGAAGTAAGGGCAAAGAAGGCTCTAGGACAACACTTCCTAACCGACCTAAATATAGCGCGTAAGATAGCGACATCACTCTCGGGAGGCACTGCCGAGAACCCCGACAAGGTTCTAGAGGTGGGTTGTGGCATGGGCGTACTTACACAATTTCTACTACAGAGGGATGATATTGTGACCTATGGTGCCGAGATAGATGGCGAGTCTGTGGAGTATCTCCACGCTCACTACCCCAACTTTGCAGAGCGTCTCACGGAGGGAGACTTCCTGAAGATGGATCTTGAGGCTACGTATGGTAGCCGCCTGAAGATTATAGGTAACTTTCCATACAACATATCATCGCAAATCTTCTTCAAGGTGCTGGAGAATAGGGATATAGTCCCAGAGTGTGTCGGCATGATACAGAAGGAGGTTGCCGTGCGCTTGGCCGAGCCTCCAGGTTCAAAGGAGTATGGAATATTGAGCGTGCTTCTACAAGCATGGTACGACATAGAGTACCTCTTTACCGTTGGCGAGAAGGTCTTTAACCCACCACCAAAGGTTAAGAGTGCCGTGATACGCCTCACACGCAACAAGACCGAGCGTTTAGATTGCGATGAGACCCTATTTATAAAGGTTGTTAAAGCCTCGTTTGGTCAGCGCCGCAAGATGCTTCGCAACTCCCTCAAGGCGGCCTTTGGCAACTTCGGAGGTAACGAACACCGATTCTTCACAATGCGTGCCGAGCAGCTTTCTGTCGCAGACTTTGTGGAGCTTACAAATTGGGTGGCAGAGAATAGAATATAATGTAATAGGGCCTGCACAACTGCGTTGTACAGGCCCTAATTTTAGTTTATGGGAGATATCTGGTGATTGGAGAGGCGTAACACAACCTCTCCATCGTATATATCTACAACACCTACACATGTCACGCTATACCACGGCACCTCCTCCTCACAATATACCGCCGTAGGTGCTGTTGCTATGGCTATGCTATTCTCTCCATCGGTGAAGTGTCGCAAGGTAAGGATATGATTACCCTCTGCATCCTTATCGCACCACGACAACCTTCGCTCCTCATCAACAAGCATAAGATTCTCCACCGACACATAACGGAGGATATCCCCCTCATCTATATCGGAGATAGAGACCACTGCAGGGGTAGGCTTGGTGCAGCCACTATCAGATATTGTGATGTATTTAAAGAGCCTATCCTCGGGGATTCTATCAACACAATAGATATCTGTAGGCTTCACGCCCAATGTCACACTACTACCCTCGCGGCCAATATACAACCCAGAACATGAGATTGTAACCATAGCCCCAAAGGGAAGAACCGACTCAATATCCGCTATGTCTACCTCCACCTTTAAGCCACACGTGCCATCACTCAATATAAAGCAGCGCTTAAACTCACCCTTTATATCATTTGCCGAGATATATCCGCGAAGTATAAGATCCTCCTTTATTGGCGTTGTACGTGCCGTGGCCATGCTATATATATCCGCCACGGATATCTCGCGACTACCATGGCTATCCACAACATCGCTACATGCCGCAACGAGGGCTAGTATCAGGCAACTACATACTCTCACAATCCCTCTCATAGCGCATCATAATATGATAACACTCCTTTCCCGAACGAGCATAATCGCCCCACTCCAGAATACCCGTTATAGCTATATCGCCTAGCGGCAACTTATGGTTCGCATAACGCGCATAATCACTTGTATATACTGCGATACTATCTCCCAAAGGACTCTTAAATAGCACACTGCCGCACCATACAGCATCCTCCAATGTCTCCCCCGCAAGTGTATCTATGGAGGTGGAGGCTACCGCACGAAGAGCATCTACACGTACGAGCCTACCACACATCGCCGGCGTCAAATCCCCTAGCCTCATCTCCGTTGCCTCGCGAGGTTTGACATCCACGCCACGCCGTATAACCCTCTCCACGCTCTCTGGCGCTGTCATAGTTTCTACATACTCACCCAATGCATCGGCACCTATCTGCAATACCCCTCTGTAGTAGTCTGCGCGACACCCCCTCAAATGTAGGGCTACATCCAACCCTTCGGGATATGTGGAATATAATGGAGATAACCCTACGCGCACCTCTAATGCCCCTGTTTCATCCTCTACGAAGAGACTTTGATAAATATTTCGCTGCTCATCCGAAGATGTCACTCTACCACGCACCACAACATCGTAGGTTATAACCCTACCCTTATTACCCACCACATCCTCTATTACCGTGACTATGGGCGTTGCTGCAATATCCGTAGATGAACCAATAGAGGGTGTGTCGGCGCTGTTATAGCAGCCGACAAGTAGGAGTAGAATGAGAGATAGTATTGAAATTCTCGCAATCAAGGGATGGGCTGTTTATAAGGAGGTTGTGGAAGTTTAGCAGTTATGATTTTTAGGGAAGTTAGGGAGGGGGAGGGGCTAGCAGTGTGCTGTTCTTTCCCTAAATTACATTGATAGTGTTTAGGGAGTTTAAGGAGTCTAGGGAGTTTAGGGATGGATCTTACTTTATGCGCGCTACTCTCCCTAAATTCCCTAATTTCCCTAAATTCCCTAGTCAGCATACAACGTCCTTCCACAGCGCGATGACCCCTTATCACAGCAAAGTATTTGTTGTTAGAAGGGGTTAGGCTTGGTGCCAAGTCGAAATCTACACGGATGGGGGTGTACTTGGCGTACATCCCCATTCGGGGAGATGAGCTTGGCGCCGAGAATGACCCCTTATCACAACAAATTAACGTTTTTCGACCCACGAATCCTTAAGCCCTAGGAAATATAAAATACCATCTAGTCCAACGGTAGAGAGGGACTGACGTGCTGTTTCACGAACCTTTGGCTTGGCATGAAAGGCGATGCCGAGACCCGCAATATTAAGCATTGGAAGGTCATTAGCACCATCTCCAACAGCCACAGACTGCTGAATATCAATCTTCTCAAATTGACAGAGAAGACGCAATAACTCGGCTTTGCGGGCGCCATCAACAATCTCTCCGGTATATCGGCCTGTGAGCTTACCGTTGTCGTCTACCTCGAGTTCGTTAGCATATACATAGTCGAAGCCAAAGCGGCGCTTTAGGTAGTTTCCAAAATATGTGAAACCTCCCGAGAGGATAGCTGTTTTATAGCCTACACGCTTTAGGATAGTCATCATGCGATCTACACCCTCGGTGATTGGCAGGGAGTTGGCGATATCCTCCATAACAGCTACGTCAAGGCCCTTGAGGAGTGCTACGCGCTCCCTGAAGCTCTCGGTGAAGTCTATCTCACCACGCATAGCACGCTCGGTAATCTCGCGCACCTCCTTGCCTACGCCAGCTCTGTCGGCCAGCTCATCGATAACCTCGGTACGAATAAGTGTAGAGTCCATATCGAAGCATATCAGGCGGCGTGAACGGCGGAAGATGCCATCCTTCTGGAATGAGATATCTACCCCACCATCCTCGGCAATCTTCATCAGGGCATTCTGGAAATGACCCTTATCCTCGAGCGTTCCTCGCACAGAGAACTCAATACTTGTCTTTGGCGCACGGTCATCCTCATCTAGAGGCATACGTCCTGTTAGGCGGTTGATATCGTCAATATTTAGCCCCTCCTCGGAGATAGCTTGCGTAACGCGAGAGATGTGGTCAGCGGTAATCTTTCTACCGACCATGGTGATAATATATCGGTTCTTTCCCTGTCCTGTTACCCAGTAGTTGTAATCCTGCTCGGTGATAGGCTCAAAGCGTATGGTGATATTCATCTCCGAGGCTTTAAACAGCAACTCTTTCATAATCTGTCCCGAGCGCTCGGGGGTGGTCATAAAGAGAATGCCCAGAGTAAGGCTACGATGAATATTCGACTGTCCTATATCTAGAATAAAGGCATCGTGAGCTGCGAGGATACCTGTGAGAGATGAGGTTAGGCCTGGTTTATCCTCTCCCGAGATATTTATTTGTATAATCTCTATATTATCTTTCCTCATAAGCTTATGTTTTATTTATTAACTTTCCTACAAATATACTTATTTTTTGCGAAAATTGTATAACTTTGTGCCATAAAAGCTTATAAGAAATAACTATTAATAGAATAAACTTTTTTTGAAGAGTATGGAATTGAAGGATATTTTGGCCATCTCTGGCCAGCCAGGCCTCTACAAGTATGTAGCGCAGTCTATGCGCGGTGTTATCGTTGAGTCACTCCTTGATGGCAAGCGCATGAATGCCTCTGCAACATCACGTGTTAGCGCACTCACCGAGATTTCGATGTTCACCGAGGGTGAGGATATCGCCTTGGCAGATGTATTTACAAACATCTGGAACTACACTGGAGGTAAGGAGGCTATCTCTCACAAGGAGTCTGCGGAGCGTATTCAGGAGGAGTTTGCAAAGGTTCTCCCAGAGTATGACCGTGAGCGTGTACACGTATCGGATATGAAGAAGTGCTTTGCATGGTACAACACCCTTGTTAAGGCTGGTTTTACAGAGTTTAAGCTACCATCACAAGAGAGCGAGGAGTAATCCTCGGCATCGAGATAGAGGCTACAGAGTAGCAATATGGGGTCTGTTCAGGCAGGCCCCATATATTTTTGTGACATAGAGGTCACAACAGAGAGATTATCGGGAGGATTTCACATCGTCACCGATATAAGAAGTGGCGGATGAGCAGTACACACGTACGGCCCATTCGCCACTCTTATTTATAAGCGGTATATACCGCTATCACTCCAAATTAGTTGAGTGTTGGAAGGAAAGAGTAGTTCTTACCATACTCAAGGTGCTGCTCAACATAGTTAGCAGGGTAAGAGATCTTAACATCAACAACCTCACCAGCCTCGTTAGTTACAAGCTCATACTCTGGGTTTACGAAACCACCATAAGGCTCGATATTGAGAGCTGTGTTACGCGCGATAACCTCGGCGTGAAGCTCTGGGTTAATCTTAACAGCGTAAGTCTCGATAAGCTCCTTACAAGCATCGTAGTCACCCTCCGACTTGATACGCTGAACCTCACGAAGAAGCTCACCGAACAACGCGCGAAGCTTAACAAAGTCATTAACAACAACATAGGTCTTGCCATCCTGCTTTACAAGCTCGATAACATTATCTGCCTTACCCTTCTCGTAGCACCACTCTGCAATAAGCTTACGGTTACGCATGTGAGACTCCTCAACATCCTTACCAAGCTCGATACGCGAAAGCTGTGTCATATAACCATTCATGATATAGTCAGAGTACTG
>JAEIGA010011143.1_pt1 | contig 13654 bp, 6 predicted proteins | sample 9270691 | NCBI WGS metagenome assembly JAEIGA01 (sample SAMN17057246, study PRJNA624740) | gut metagenome | biome: biome; isolation source: fecal sample | host: Bos grunniens | place: China: Xizang | collected 2019
CAGAGAATACAGTCATATAGAGGGCATCCTTCCGCAACACCTCATGCACACGCGCCAGATCGTTGGACACCGCAAACATCTTGAACGACGAAATGACAGCTCGCGGCACGATGGCCAATGCGTTTAACTGCTCATGATAGAAACCCACGATATATACCATTACCCCCAACAGCCAAAGGAACAATGCCGTTCCCAACAGATGACGGGACATCCAATCAAAGAATTTCTTGAACCGACCTACTGCAATCAATCCAATGCTGATGAGCAGCATCACCAGGAAGAACATCATCAGATAGCCTCCGAAAGAAAGTACATCCGAAGTCAGAAAATTCTGGGACCAATTTTCTATTGATTGCTGGAGGTTGGTCAGGGCTTGCGAAATTGCTAAAATGGAAATATGTGAGGACATTAGTTAATATTTATTTAACGAACTTAAAGTCAATTCAGCTAATATATTTGGATTATCGGATTGATAATAACGAATTAATACCTTATCAGCTGAATAAGAATAACCATCTCCAATATCACGGGCTATTTTAAAACGAATCTTCTCATTGGATTCAAATTCTTTCAGAAATACCTTTTTACCCCAAGCAGGATTTATTGAATTTGACTTATATGCACAACTCGAATCAGTAAGTATTTCCCATACAGCATTCTTAACTGGATTTTGTACATTAATTAGTATCGTCTCATAATATATAAAACTCTTCCTCTCTGGTCCAATTAAAATAGGTTTTGATAAATTATTCGAACTCATCCCATCAACCTTTGAATCAACTGAAGAGGATTTTATATTTCCATGGGCCTTTTTCTCATAACTAGAGAATTCATCAATTGACAAATCTGCACATATGCTCGGATTATCATAATGGGAATAGCGAATTGTTAATTGTTTTGTCTTATATTTTTCAACTTTTGATACATGACCATTCATTATGAAGCGTATCTTCTCTGTATTTTCATACAATTTAATTACTCTATTTGTCTGTATTATGTTTGATTTATACAGACATTCCGTTCCACAATATATTTCCCAAACGGCTTTCTTAAGCGGATTAATAGCCTTTACCTCTAATATATCACCGAATATAAAAGATTCAGGACCATTCAATACAGGAAGAAATGTGTAATTAAAGGTTGTTGAAGTATTTGAAGGGTTATTATCTTGGTTTAATTCTTTGAAAGTGTCATTCTGATCAATACTATTTCCACTATCTTTACCCAACCAGTTCTGTATATCTATATAGAGTTTCTTCATTAAAATGTCTGAAGATGCATCTACCTGTTGTTGCAACCCGAACATAATTTCAAACCAGTCCGTAAGAGGTGTATTATCAATGTTTACAAAAACAATCCTTTTATTCTTTTTTTGTGCAAAACTGATTTCTCTTACTGTCCAATCTTTTTTGTAATCATTAATTTCAGTATGAGAATGAGAATACATAAAAAGAAAAACATCCGCATTGTTGATTGCCTTAATTATTACATTAACAAATTGGGCATCACTTTCAATTCCATCAAGGTCTATCCAACATTTTTCACCGACATTTTTCTCAATACTATCCTTGATTGCAAAAACGCGTTCTTTATCAATACGCTTATAGGAAATAAATATGGGGAACGATTTATTCATATCATTATTCTATTCTTAAAAATAAGTAAATCTAATACACTACTATTTCTTACGTTTCAAGGATTAAAACGTCCTTTACATAAAAAGTCTCAATCGGTTATAAGCCATTGAAAGCACCATCAGAAACGTCAGAATAACAAACACCAAACGCAACTTGTCATTCTTTAGACTCAAGGTAGTTGTTTTCATCTGCGACCATACATTCTTAGGTACAAACAAAGGCAAAGCCAATAACAGACACGCTGCAAGGCTGAAAACTATCATATACCCCCGATTATATCCAATAACCACCGAAGGATGTACAAGTCCCGTACCTTTTGTCCATACTAAAGTGACGAATTCCAGGACATTCATTCCAACGACGGAGGCCAACATCCAAACCAAACCGTCACGAAAACTTTTCAAAATACGAACTGCCCCTACTATAGCCATCAATGAAGCAAAAGTAAAGGACAAAAATGCTGTGATAGCACTGGTATATCCTAACTTTATTCCATTATATACGGAAAAACACGCCAAAGCAAATGCCACCATACCAGCCAGTATATAAATTCCTTTAACTGCCCAATGTGCATTCTTCAGAATTCCTTCAGATTCTACTGAAGTATTGACAGGCTCTACTCTTTCCGGTTTGAAAGAATTTTCCCTATTCCCTGACAGTGTTCCTTTCTCCTTTTCCAAATTACTGATAGTCAAATGAATGGATTTAATTTGTTCATTAATGAAATCAACATCATACAAATATCCATTCATTGTCTCTTTGAGCTGTTCAATCTTTGATTGCAGAACTAGTTTTGCGGCCATTTGGTTTTCTATGTCATTATTCAATGCTGCGATCTCATTATCTATGGCAGCTAATCTCGTATTCTTGGCTTCTTCTGCTTTAAGTTTGGCTTCAGCTTCTTCCTGTTCCTTTTTCTTTCTTTTTTCCTCTTCTTCGTGTCGTTTTTGCAACTCATCCAACTTCGCATAATGGTTTTTCAATGATGCAATCAACGCATCAAAAGCTTTAGCTGGATTTTTCGGATAATCTATAAAATCCAATGGAGCCAGATACATCAAAATGGAAGTATTATAGATAGCATTATCCACTTTAAAAGGAATGGTTTTCTTTTTGAGCAATTTGGCTACTGCTATCTCATGATTGGTCCATTCTGATTTATTGGAATTTGCAGAAGATACAAACAAAAATACTTCAGAATCCTGTATGGCTTCCGTAATAACACCAACAAACTCATCTCCTGAATAAATACCCGATTCATCAAACCAATAAGTAAAGCCATTGGCTGTCAGGGTATCTTTTATTTTAGAAATTATATTGTCTTCAATTATATTACCCTCATTATCTTTGTAATCCTTGCGAGAATAACTTATAAATACATCGTATTTCATACAATCAATTTTTCATCTTTACTTTCAGCCCATAAAATTACAGCTTTTTATGATTCATCCATTGATTTTCAACAAGAAATAACATAAAATCAAAATTCCAGTGATAGAATTCCTCCGTATCCCCCATCAATTTCATAAAAAACAAGAACGAAAAGGATAAAAGGAAAATTAATTGCATCTTTGAACAAGAATGCTGAACTTTGTCTCTTGAATCATCAATACTTTACAGCGATGAAAAAGAACATCAAATTATTTGACAAGAAAATCAGTCAGTTCCCCGATATCATCTCGTGGGCCAAAACGCTTGATGTAACCGAACCAGGCAAATTCCTGACAAACAACAAGGCCAACAAACTGTTTCTAGCATCAGGAGGATCCTACAGTGCAGCAGCTTTTGCAGAGCTGTTGTCTGTCAAGAAACAAATCATGGCTCATGCCATGACTCCACATTTTTACCTGACCAGCGGTTTCGACAGCCTTCCTGCCCAAACATTATTGATCAGCGCATCCGGAGCCAACAATGACATCTGCCGCGCTTTTGAAGCAGGAAAGGCCAACCTTCAGGAAATGAAAGCCATTACCCTATCATCCAAAGGGAAGCTGCAAAGTTTGATGAACGATTCAGAAAGTGGAAATGTATATTCCTACGATATACCGACCGGCCGTGACGGTTTCTTGTCGACCAACACGGTACTCACCTTCTACATTCTGCTTTATCGGGCATTTGGATATAACGATCTGGATGAATTGCAGACGGAAATGCCGGAAACTGAATCAGACGAAATCAACCGGTTCATAACCAGTTTGAAACACATCTCCGATGAGGAAATGACAGAACATGAAGCATTCCTGCACAAGCTGGAAGGGGTGGACAGTTTCTTCATCCTCTATACGGGGAAAAGTTATCCGGCTGCATTGGATATTGAATCCAAATTCTCTGAAGGCGCCATCGGCAACACCCAGTTGGCCGACTACCGGAACTTCGCTCATGGAAGATTCAACTGGTTCACCCAAAGACCAGGACAAACGGGACTGATCTGCCTACAAACACCGGATGATACCGAACTGTCAGAAGAGATACTAAGCAGATTGCCCATCCATGTACCGACATTGAGGCTACGGACTTCCCATACCTCACCTTTAGGATGCATTGACCTGCTCATCAAGGAACACTACCTTTGCAGCGCCCTTGCCGACAGGTGGGGACTGGACATCAGCAGGCCTTCGGTACCGGAATACGGGAAGTTTTTGCATGGGATGTGAAATTTAAAGAGAGTGTGTCAAAATGAAAAATCGTTATCATAATGTCGTGTCATTCTGAACGAAGAGAAGAATCTGAAGGCATAAAGTAGATGTATTCAGATCCTTCGCTATGCTCAGGAAGACACATTGAAAGGAAATTTCAATTTTGACACACTCTCTTGTTGATATTAAACAGAAATGTATTTTATTTAATTTTTGTGAATTCCACCTCTTTGTTTTCCATATTAACAATGAGATTCTCTTTTGTAATCTTATTTACAACAAATTCACTCTTTGTCAATGTATTTGACAAATCAATAGAATTCACTATATTTTCTTTTTCCTGTTCGAATAAATTCCTCATTTGATTTAGCTTATCTTCTTTATCATCATTTTCTAAACCTGTAATATCCAAATGTGTCATTTCACATTCTATCTGATTGGGGTTAAATTCAAATAATAAGTGAGCCCCATTATGGTTCCATTGACCAGATGAGTTTTTAATAAAAAAACACATTTTTAATGTTGAATTAGAATCCAATTCAAGTTCCATAATGGCATCAATTAAGATTAAAGCTGTTCCATCTTTCTTTAAATTTAACAGGGTTGTGTAATTAATATTTTCTTCAGAACCTGCAAACTCCCATTTACCAACAAGTTGTTTCCGCTTTATGTCTAATAAAGAATTTTTCGCTGGCAATAAACTATTTGTCATTCCTATAATTGAATCTCCTAGAGATTTATAACATTCAAGCAGATTATTATATGTGTCAACATCAACTTTGAGAGGCAAAAATCTCATTCCAGCAAGACCTTTACTTTGTTTATTAATATGTCTTGTTGTGGATAAATCTTGAGTCATATAAAGATTTGCTCCTTTAATTCTAAACATATCTTGTTCATTCCATCGTTCTATAGTATTTAACATAGACCACGTGTCAATACCCTTTGCATATTCTTCTTTAGCATATAATACAACTCCAGGATCTTTAACATTGTACATTCGGAGATGATAAAGTCGTGTAGCATCTAGACTTCCCTTTGTTTGTACTGCAAGTAAAATAGTGGAATCTCTCGAAACTACAGGAGAGATATAGTCCTCTCCATATTTTTTACAAGTATCCAAAAACCTTTTTTTCTCCTTTTGCGTATAGTATATCTTATGAGGGTAAAAGCCTAAATCTGATGTCCTTCCTTTCGGCAGTATTTTATGAATTATTTCACTTGTTCTTGTTTCAGGAAAATGTCTAAGTAATGTTATTTGCTTACTTTGATTGGCTTTTAAAATAGTCTCTAAATAAAAATAATTAACATTTGTTTTTAGGTCTTTATCTGAAAACCAATCTCCATATGAAACAATAACATCACCGTTTCTTAGACCTAAAGGATAAGCAATGGTTGTATCAGTCACTTCTACACAAAAAACCTTTGGAAGGTTGCTCTTAAATTCTTCCATAGAACCATTAGGTATTTCCATACCATATTCATCATAGTACCTTCTTTTCCCGTTATTTATATCTGAAAAGTAATAGACTTCTCCACCCTCTCCAAGGAAAGTAAGGTAGGCCGGTTCATCGAATTCGTTACGTCCAACCATTGTTCGAATTTTACCATACATCGTATAATCAACATTGCATATATAATGCAAATTGTTCCACCAGCCAACTCTTGCGTGCTCACCATAGGGTGTTATGTCCCATTGTGCTGTGATAGATTCAAAATCAGGAGTAAATTGTTTTTGAAAACTTTGTTTAAGCATTCCACGCAAATATTGGTAGTTTGTAATAATGTTATTAACAGAATCTGTAATACTAACATCCTTCGAATATCCTCTTTCACTATCAACAAACGGGTGTCCAGTTTTGTCTAACCATATTTCTGTTTCAACATTATTGACATCATCATATTCTGTTATGTCTTTATGTAACCCTTCATTTTCGATTGGATTATGTTCAAGATCATACCATGCAAAAAGTATATTTCTACCTTTATTATCTACAGAATCCACTCTTTGCTTATTCTTTTGATACCATGTCCTAACTGTATTACCATTATCATCTCTAGAATACTCAAAACTTTTTACAATATTTCCACAACCATCAGTAATATACTCTATTTCAGAAAGTTCCACATCCATATGTTCATTATATTTAAAAGTCTTTTTACAATAGCCATTGGTATTGACCACAGGATGTCCCTCTTTATCTTTGTATTCGATTAATATAACATTTCCTTTTTTGTCAAATTCGTTTATTGCTTGTGCAATTCCGTTTTGTTCCCCTGCACATAAATTACCCTTAAGATCATAATATCCCATGAACGTCCAAAGTCCATTATTATTGTAAACACGTTTAATTTTATGTACACCGAACTCATTAACATCGGGGTTTCCTTTAGCATCTATTACAACAATTGTTGTATCACGACCATACTCATCTTTTTCATAACGAAATCCATAAACTTTCCCACTTCCACCTCTTAAATTAGGCATCCGAATAGGTTTCCAATCAGCGTCAAAATATATAGAGGACTTTTGCCAACCATTTTTATCATAAGTGCTTTCCCAACCACAATTGCCATAATCGTCAATCATATTATCTCCTACAAGATTTTGAGAGGCTTCCAAAATTTGATTACCATAATCATCATACTCTCTCCTTGTCATATATGCTCCATCCTTATTTTTCTGCGGAAATCCCAATTTATCAGTATATGAAAACAAAACCTCATATCCTCTATCATCACGGGTTATATGTACAAAATTTGCAAATCCCACATCATTACCAAGACTGTCCGTACGCATAAAAATAGGCATACCCCAACTATCCATGTAACTGCCTGTATATTCATTCAAACCAACTTTTATTGGGCTATATATATACACAACATCACCTTCAGAATCTAATGCTCTTTCTTGTATCACCTCTTTACCTGATGCATCGCTAACTATCTCCCACTTACATACTGTCAATATTTTATCTTTCCATTCTGTATTAGCGCCCAAATCTTCATCATCGTACTGATTTACTATATATGTAACAATATCATGATAAGCAGTAGGATGTCCGTAACCATTAAAGGCTTCAATAAATGTCCAATTACCAGCTTGATTTTTTTTTGAAAGTTTAAAATAATAATTCAAATGGCTTGCATCTTTCAATGTCAATTTTTTACCGACACCTACCCACCAACCATGTTTCTTAACTATTTTTGCATAGTAAACTGAATCTTTTGTAATAATAGCATTCTTTTGAACATATGTATTTTTCCCTTTCTTTTGATCAGAAATCATCTCTTTAGATTTCTCATCATTATTGTGTAGAATTTCCCATTGTTTATTAGTTACGCGAGAGTTGATTTGTGCAACAGCATTTAAATGTCCACCAAACAAAACAATAAGAGTAATAATTAAATATAAATTCATCTTTTTCATGGCTAAATATTGTTTTTCAATCTATTATATTCTACATCAGTCAGATCTATTGGATGTATTTCGGCATAAACATTTCCTTGAGGTATGATAAATTTTAAAAATTTATATTTATTTTCTTCTGGCACAGCTCTTGCAACGACTATAACACCACCATGGTTTTCAATGTCCTTCAAGAAAGAAGGCTTATGATTCATTTCACTTATAGGAAACAATGAAATGTTATTAACTTTTATAATAATATCTCCATCTTTGAGACCTGATTTATAAAAAGTTCCCATTTTTGACAATACATGGAGAAAATACGCAGGGTATTTATAATTACTTTTGTCATCTATGGTACCTGCAAAAGCTACGCCAGTTTCATTAATACTTTCATATGCATAAATATAATGATAAGGTATATCAGTTATAGACAAATGATGTAACTCATTCGAATAAATTTTTAAGATATTGCTATTTTCATTAAATTCATTCAAACCTTTTGTTGAAGCATATATCGAACGATCCTTATTATTAAAAGGATACAATACAGCCATTTTGTAGAAACTCAAACCGTCCCAATCCCAATTCGGACATCGTACAGGAGTTCCATCAATTCCTGCTACAGCACGCGCAATTCTATTTCCATACTCATCATAATCAAACCACTCTGATTTACATATTTCTTGATTTTCATCAAAGAAATATTCCAAGTGTATATTTTTTGTATCAGCATCTCTTTGTCTAATATACTTGGAATAATTTCCATGTAATTGAGAAATAGGTTTTCCTAAAGAATCAAGATATTCTGTTGTTTCAACAAGATAGAGCGAATCTTTCTTTTGTGTTATAATGCATTTATGATAATAATGATTGTCTTTAAACTCATTAATACATATTTTTGAAAAAGCATTTCCTCCCTTCCAAAAGGATATTTCAGTTGTACAGCTATCTGGATAATTATACTTAGCCACATAAGATATACCATTTTCAAAAAAAGAAATAGACTCTATTTCTCCAGTTTTATATGCATATGATTTTGAACTAACTAAAAGATTATTAGAATATCGTTGTCTTAAAAGTGGTTGGTTATTTTCATTATATTTGAAAACAATTTTTGAATAATCTCCACCCGATGTATGAAATGAGCCATATCCTAATGTTCCATTATTGTTAAATAGTAGACTATCATTGAAATTGTTAAACTGATAGACAATTATTCCTGGTTTAGGATATTTGACATCATACTTTGAAGAATGAATAACTCTACCATGTTTATATTCATAAAAATCAATAATAGTAGAATCTATTATAGCACCAAACTTATCAACACAAAATTGTCTTGTGACTTGATGAGTTGTATCATTAACTTCATATTGGTAGCCATAAGCATTATATGCATTTCTCTGTGGAGTTCCCAATTCTGTAAAAAACAAGCATCCCGTAACAACACCATTCTTGACAGTTTGACGCATACGATCTGCCCCATTATCCGTAACCATCATTTGTTTACCATTCATATCGTTAAATACTGCCCACTGAACATATTTGTTCTCATCTTTACTAGCAAAGGTCCTATCCTTAAAATATTGAATGGAATACAATTCTCTTTTTGTTAGATCATATGCAGTACACCTTGCAACTTCCTTATAGTCAGTATCACCAGGAGAATAAATCCAATACGAGGTTTGTTGCTGCAAATCAGCAAAAGCAGCAGCTTTTTCGTCATCCAACTCCTTTTCCAACAGTCTTACAATAGGCGTTTCATAGAATTTATTTGTACTAGGATTTCCGTTGGCATCAAGAACCTCAACTTTATAAAAAGGACTATTCTCTCGTTCTAATCTACCCTTACGTGTTAGACGATAATAAACCATCAAATTTTCTTTAGTGACTGTTTCTTTTATTTCATCTCCCAACCCAACAGGCCATCCATTTATGGTTGTAAAATTACCATAGCATTCAGAATAATCCTTTTTTAGTAGATACCACCAACAGAATATAAATATGCTAACAAATGCAGCAGTTATTCCTATATACTGTAAACGTCTACGATTTTTCTTTTTTATCTTTATAGCCACTTCTAAAAGACGTTTCTTTTCTTCAGCAGCTTTTCGTTCTATTTCTTTTCGTTTAGTTTCTTCCTCTAATAAAAGTTGTTTTTGAAGTTCTTCTTGTTTGCGTCTCTCCTCTTCGTGCAATTTTAATAAAATTCTTTCTTCTTTATGATCCTTAACAACAGGACAAAGTATATCATGAACATATTCAATGCGTAGGTCGCCTGCATAATTGAATTTGCGAAGAATCTTTTTTTCATCACATAGAATTTTCAGTTCGTTTTCCGACACTTTACCATCATTAATTGCATCATAGACAGTAATATTATCCCTACGACCTTGACCATTCAGAAGCATATCTTCCAAATACTCTATTGTAGAATCAGAAATATTGGATAAAGCGTCATAATAAAATTCCGATATAATTTCTCCACCTTTCTGCTCAACCAAATCTTTTGTAATAACATCACCTCCCTTTGCGTCAAACAAACGATTGAGATAAAGCGAAAGAACCGCAGAATCAACTTCTATTTCAGGAATACCGTCAAGAGTAAAATCTTTTTTTCCAGTAATTTTTTCTATAATCAATTTGGCCACAGATTCATCTATAAGTCCAGGAACAGGGCGTAATATAATTTGAGCTGCCTGTTCTTCGTTAATGGGACGCAAACCATATCTATTCTGTTTCAACGAAGGTATCGTAGCCGAATAATATTCAAACTCTGATAAAAAATCCTCTCTTATTGTAAAAACAAAATGAATTTCATTATCAGATACATACTCCGGTAAATTATTATCAATATCCAAATCCAAATTATCAAAAATATGCTCAAGATTTACATCTTCTACAACATTTATCTCTTCCTGAGTATCTGAAATCACATCCATTTTATGTTGAAGTTCATCAGGCATCACATCGTTGAGCATATCAGCTAAATGTGCAAAGAATCTCTTCTTCTTTTGGACATTCTCCTGTAATGTGAAAATCTCTTCAAATTGATCAAAGATAATCAATAGTTTTAATCGTTCACCATTCACATCATGAAAAGTATGTCTATGAAAATACTCATAAATACTTTCCGATTCAATATTTTTGCAGGGAACTATTTCATGTTTTAATGATGAAATGTCTATCTTTATATTCTCAACATTGTTCGAAGGAAGAATATTTCTTGAGGCACTATTTTTAGAAACAAGGATCGCATTTATTATCGCCTGATTGATTTGATATAGATAAGAATCTTTCTCTTTATGAGACAAACGTATCAATACAGGCAAGTAACCATTTCTACGGGCAGCAGGCAATATTCCAGCATTAAGTATTGAAGATTTACCAATACCACTTTTACCATATAACAAGGTATTTGTATCATTCAAGATACATTGAGACAAGTCTCTAATATCATCGTCACGACCATATAAAATCTCACCTTCTTTGTATGATTCCAATCCAAGCCAAGGATTCTTTCTTAAAGTTTCTCCCATATCCTCAATCCTGATTCATTTTATGAATAATTCTTTTCGCTACAGTTTCAATATCTTCATCACTAGAAAATATAACAGCATTGTGCTGCTGCATTCTATTAGGAATAGACGCCTTATAAAAATCAAAATCTGATGTTGCAACAGGTATCATGTATGTACGCCCCATGCTTATCGCTACCTCAATGGCCATATCCCATTCATTTCTATATACATGAGACTCATTTTTCTCTTTCTCAATATTTGAGGTTAAAATAGGAATGAAATATTGAGCAGTAGAAATGGCTTTACGTATTTCATCCATGAAAACACCACCTTCTGTAAGATTACATTTGTCATACCAAACCCGTTTTCCTTGAGCTGTCAACGCCTTATAAAGTTGTTCTGCAACATGCACGTCAGAACGGGAATATGATATGAACACATCAGTCTTCTCTTCTGGTTTATCGAATTTTATAGTCTCATTTTCTTCTAACTTACGGTTCAAGCGATGCAATATTTCATCAATTACATCTGAAGTATTTTGTTTTGTAAAAGTATTCACACGCTCCAAAAAATTAACCAATGACTCATCCATGTTATCATATGCCAACATTCCATGTCCCAAATTGGATTTATGAATTGAATACCAAATAAATCTGAACAGCCAATCACTATAAGTATTTCCTAACATCAACAAGTATTTATCCTTAAGTTCACTACACAAGTTTTTAGGTCGAACTTTATCGTCATTAGATAACCAAGAGGAAACATAATCCAAAAAATCCGTATCCGTTAAAACATATTTACGCGGACCAGCACCAACCTTACCAAACATATAATATATAGTGGGTTTACGTAAATCAGATTTATTTTTTATGTCACTATTTTTTGATGGATCATTACAGAATTTCATAACCCTCAACTCATCTGACCAAATATTACGCATAGCATCCTCTATGACAGGTGTAAAGCTGGTTGTAATAACAAAAGGGAATTGCTTGATGGATAAAAATCTGCGTAAACGCTCTGATACTGGAAATCGTTTTGCGGCAAATATTTTCTCCACTTGGTAATAAATATTATCAACTTGTTTATATTTAGCAATATATTCATTGGAATATACCAATTCTGAAAAACTATCAAGTGATCTATTGATTCCGGAATGTCTACACATAAAGTCCAAAATGAATTTATGTAGATTGGAATTATTCACAATCAACAAATCTGCGCCAATAACAGGAATAACATTACCATCTATTATTTGTTGGATAAGTTTATCCCACAAAGGTTCATCATAATTATTATCAAATACTAAATCATCAAAAGAAAAATCCATCATATCCTTATTGGATGCATCTTGATTGTGTTTTTCCATATACATACTATTTTATCTATAATATAACATTTCCGAGAACTTCTAATCTTTTAATTAAATTTATCCACAGAAAGCCAAATAATTTTCAAATAATTTACAGTCGTAAAATTACTGTTTTTTTTATCCTTTACAAATTTTTATAAATTAATTCTAACAAAGAATGATAGAACACACAAAAAGATTGATGGGAAATATCAGAATGAAAGACAAATAAAGGTCTTGTAACACTGATGAGAAAATTATCTCCTAAATCCCCCCGTTCAAATATACTTATCCACATACTTGGCAGTCAAACGACGCAACCACCACGGCATATCATTCATGAGGCGTTCCATCGCTTGTGAATCCGTTTTTTCCTGTCCTTTCTTTTGTTCTTCCGGTTGATTTTCGCAAAGAGGCTCCCCACTCAATTCTTCAAGGTTCACACGGAAATACTTTTTGCAGTCGGTACATTTGAGGGTAACCGATTTGCCTGCATAACGGGCAGCATCCGATTTCTTTCCGCAAAACGGACATTCTATCTGCATGTTGGGGAAACTACTCGTTTCAATATCCGGACACAGATGCATTATCTTCCCCATGGCCTCTTCAAGAATCTTGTTCATTTCTACAAACAGCGCATTGTCACCACCATCGAATTTGTCTTCAATACTCTCATAGATGGCAGCAAACAAATGGACCGGTTGGTCTACTGTTTGCTTGTCCTTGCTATTGAACATTTCTTTTCCAAAGAACACATTTTGCATCGTATCCATTCGTTTTCGGGTTATTTCCTGCACCTGATGCAACATTTCGGACAAATAGCGGATGTTTCTGAACAACCGGGCCTCGTCGTGTTCAATCAAGGCGAACCGGTCCATCATCATCCTGCGTTTATCGTCACTGTTATACCACAGTTCCAGTGTATCCTCCAAATTCAATTCATTCGCTTCGGTTACATCTACCATGGACCGGCCCAAAACAGCGCACATAATGCCGTATGCACTCAAATAAACATCACGGTCAAGGTATCCCAATATACACTTCGAACTTCCAACTTGTGTATTATACCCTTCCATAATGAGATGTCCAAAACC
>JAEIGA010011144.1_pt1 | contig 13652 bp, 11 predicted proteins | sample 9270691 | NCBI WGS metagenome assembly JAEIGA01 (sample SAMN17057246, study PRJNA624740) | gut metagenome | biome: biome; isolation source: fecal sample | host: Bos grunniens | place: China: Xizang | collected 2019
AAAAACTATTGACAAATCGATTTTCTTGTGCTATAATATTAAACGTGCTGCGAGAGACGCTGCTATGGCTCAGTTGGTAGAGCACATGCTTGGTAAGCATGAGGTCATCAGTTCGACTCTGATTAGCAGCTCCAGAGCACAGCCCTTGGATTTCGATCCAAGGGCTTTTATTTTTTTCCTTGGTTATTGACAAAACCACATGAATTGTGATATACTATGTTTACCAAATTTGTTTTGGAGGTATGTAATGAAATTAAAATTATCTAAATACGTTGCTTTGGTGGCTGCTTTGCTCTTGGCATTGTCGCTTTTGGCTTCGTGCTCACCCGACGAGATTTCAAACGAGAGCTCCGAGGTTCAAACAGAGGCTGTTGTCACTGTCCCGTATAATATAGCCGAATATACGGTTATCAGGCCCGAGCAAACTGTTGAAGAAGTAATCTACTCCGGTGTAAACTTGAGAAAACATTTGAACACTTTGCTCGGAGACACTGTTGTTAAGATAACCGACGACTGGATCAAGGGCGGTGTGATCACCGAAGACATTATAGCGGCAAAAGAGATTTTGATCGGTAATACAACAAGACCCGAATCTCAGCAAGCCCTTGAGGGGGTAGATCCTACATCGTATGTAATCAAGGTTATTGGAAATAAGATTGTTATCAATGCTTCCAAAACATCGATGGTTGCACTGGGAGTACAATACTTTATTGATAATTATCTTGTTGAATTGTCGAATAACCAGCTGATGCTTCCGGAGAATCTTTTTTACATAAGCGAGCCTGTCCCGGAGGTTGTTTTTATTGAAAACAGCCAGCAGAACTTAAAAGTAATTTATCTTGATTCTCTTGACAATACCAAAAACGCCAAGGATGAAAACGATAGATTAGACCTTGACGTTGAATATGCGAAGCGGATAAGAGACAATATCTTGAATTTCTGCGGTATAAAGCTTTCGCTGTCTACAGACTGGTTTAAGCCGGGAACTGATATTTCATCCGAATTTGAAATTCTTGTTGGAAACACAGAAAGAGAAGAGACTGCTGAATTCCTTTCGGGGCTCAATTACAATCAATATGGATTTGGCGTAATTGGAAATAAGATAGTAATTGCTGGCTGGAATGAAACAACAACCACACTTGCCGCTGACAATTTCATTGATTATTTCAAGGCAAACGCAAAGAAGAATGATGATGGCACAATCACATTCAGAATGCTTGCAAATGAAAAATCTGTTTATGATTACGGCAACTGGTTCGTGGATTATCCTGAATTTGAGGGCGGCAAAAACAACGGAACTCATGATGCGGGATATGGAAATCTGCAGGTAATGTTTACCGAAACAACTCTGGATGATTATAATGCTTATTGCCAAAAGCTCGAAAGCGCCGGCTATGCACTTTATATGGAGAATTCCATAAAGGATAACGTTCATAAAGCATATACTGGCGACAAGGGAATGCTCTATGTTTACTACGTTCCCACCGAGAAAGCGGTCAGAATAGTCAGTTGCCCTGCAGGGAAGTATAATCTCCCGAAGAACCCTACCCCCGAATCGGTTCCTGCATATGAAAAGATTACTACCTCATCGATCACTCAGATGGCTCTCAATTATGAAGCCGGTAACTTTGGACTTTGCCACATAATCACTCTTGAAGATGGCTCGTTTATTGTATATGACGGAGGCGGAAACAATAGTCTTGACTGCGCTAGACTTTATGATACTTTGAATTCCTTGAACAAGAGAAAGGATGGAAAGATAGTTATCGCAGGATGGTTCCTTACTCATGAGCACTGGGACCATTATACAAATTTCGCGAATTTCTGCAAGACCTATTCTAATAAGGTTGTTCTTGAAGGAATGTATTGTAATACACCGTCCGGCAGTTATGCTTATAACGGATATAATCCCAACTACTATATGAACACTGATTTTTCGAACCTTTCAAGTACACTTGGTGGCGTTCCCAAATATATCGTTCATACCGGAATGAAGTTCTATATCCGTAATGCTTGCATCGAGATTATATATACTCAGGAAGACCTGTACCCCACAAAGCTCTATTTCTTTAATGACTGCACAATGGTTTCGCGTGTTACGATAGATAACCAGACGATAACCTATCTTGGTGACATAAGATGGGAAGGCTCCGATATTATGTCTGAAAGATATGGTACATGGCTCAATTGTGACATCGTTCAGGTTTCACACCATGGCTTCGACGGCGGTACTACAGAATTATACAAGCTTCTTGCTCCAAAGACATGCTTGTGGCCAACCTCTAAAGAGAATTATACTAAGATGTCAAGTGGATCTACCTCAAACAATTATTTGAAGGTTGACACATTTATCCTTTATACTTTGAAAGTTCCTGTGAATATTTACGCGGAACCTACGTCAACTATATCTTTGCCGTTTAAAAACGGAGATAAGATAACATACTGGGATTAATAAATATAGCCTCTCGGTTAAATACCGAGAGGCTTGTTTTATCTTTGAGGTTTGTAGAATTGGTAAAGGAACGAAGGAATGGTTCCGTTATAGAGCTTGCGAACTCTGTCCGCGCGTCTTCCGTATAATCTTTCGAAGTATTCGCATGAGGTTAGAACGTAAATCTGCCAAGGTGCCATCTGCTCAAAACATTTTCCGATATTGCGGTAAAGTGTTTCTGCATCACGCATGCTCATCATACGCTCTCCGTAAGGAGGATTGCAAATCAAAGTGCCTCTGCAATCAAATTCAGGTTTACAGATCTTTTGGGCGTCTGCCACAAAGAATTTTATGTGTTTTCCAACACCTGCGCGATCCGCATTCGAAATAGCTGTATCTATACATTCGGGATTGATGTCGGAGCCGTATCCTCTGTATTCGGAATCGGTGATGATATTCGAAAGCGCTTCTTCTTTTGCGTTTTTCCATGAATTTTGGGGAAGGAAAGACAAGCTCTCTCCGGAGAAGCTTCTGTAAAGCCCCGGAGCGCGCTTGGTTGCGATCATAGCGCCTTCGATGGCAATTGTACCCGAACCGCAAAAAGGGTCCCAGAGAAAGATCTCAGGCCTCATACGAGCTGTCAATGCCATTGCAGCCGCAAGTGTTTCGCGCAGAGGTGCTGCGTTAGCAACGGGGCGGTATCCTCTCTTGTGAAGAGCTATTCCCGAAGTGTCTATCATAAGATAAGCCATGTCCTTGAATAGGAAAAATTCGATTTTGCAAATTACGCCGTCTTCCGGTAATTTACTGAATCCGTATTTTTCGCCAAGTCTTACGGCAATAGACTTTTTCAAAATCTTTTGGCAGTTAGGGATTGAAGACAAAGTGCTCTTGATAGAGTGGCCGGATACCGGAAAGGCACTTTGTGCAGTAAGGTAATTCTCCCATTCAAGCGCCTTGCAGCCTTCGAATAATTCATCAAATGTGCGGGAGGGAAAAGGCTCGCCGACTAGAACGTATACTCGTTCGGCTACACGCAGATTTATATTTGCACGCGCACAGTCATTTTCGGTTCCTTGGAAGAAAACTCTTCCGTCCATCGTTGATGTGCGCTTCAATCCTAAAGAATCGATCTCTTCGCCCAATAATTTTTCGAGACCGAACATACATGTTGCTACATAGTTAATAATCATGATCTTTTATAGTGATTCAATGGCTTTTAGTGTTTCAAGTGCGTATTTTGCACCTGCATCTTTCAGTTTGTCTGTTGCTTCGTTGTTTAGTCCAATTTCAAGATTAAGAACGCCGGGGTAATTGATTTCTCTCAATCCTTTGATAACGCTTTCCCATTTGACTGTTCCTGAGAACGGTGCAAGGTGCAAGTCATCTTTTCCGAGATTGTCGTTAATGTGTGTGCAATGAAGTCTGTGTCCCAACTTTAGAATAGGCTCGTATTGGTCATCATAAACCATGTTTGCATGACCTGTGTCAAGGCAAGCGCCGATTCTGGGATCTGCATAAGAGTCAATCAGATGTACCAACTGATCTACGTAAGTACAATAACCCGCGCGTGCGCCCAAGGTCATATTCTCATATGCAATATTAACGCCCTTGTTCAGAGCATATTCGATGTATTTGTCGTTCTTTTCATGATTGATTTTGCAGCATTCATCATCGGAAAGATTTTTGTCTCGCAATGTCTCAGGATGAATGACTCCCCAAGGAATGTTCAGGAATCCCGCAACGTCGATTGCACGGTAAAACATTTCATAGTAATATTCCAGATCCTCGGGCGTATGGCATTTGATCTTTTTGCCTTTGAAGGGAAGATGGCACTGCGCCAGTTCTATTCCTGTTTCCTGTACAGCAAGTGCAATTTTCTCTGCTTCGTATTTCCAATCATCGTTGTGCAGACGAAGAGTCCTGTTGCATATCATAACAAGATTGGCATCGACAGCATCGAAGCCTGCAGCGGCAATGCGTCTTACTGCGTCATCTATCGGCATCTTTTCTTTAGAACCGCGAATATCCCTGTAGAGCAGAGTCATTCCGCAAAGTTTCATTATATATACCTCCGCTTTTTTATTTATTATACAATATTTTGGGGGATTATTCAAGTAATTAGTAATTATTTATCTTGAAAAAGTTCCCGATATATTGAATTTTTTATTCTTTTGTGATATAATTGAACTCATCAAAATAGCAAATATGAGGTTATATCATGAAAAAAACAATTATCAGACAGTATGCAAAATTGATTGCTGTCAAAGGTGTCAACATTCAAAAGGGACAGGAAGTAATGATCCATGCTTCTGTTGAAAACCCCGAATTCGTTAAAATGCTTGTTGAAGAATGCTACCGCGCAGGCGCAGGTAAGGTTATTGTTGAATGGTCCTTCCAGCCTCTCGCGAAGCTTCATTACAGATATCGCTCCTTGAAGACCCTTTCGAAGCTTGAGGATTGGGAAGTATCGCGTCTCGAGCATAGAGCAACCACTCTTCCGGCGATGATATATATCGAATCCGACGATCCCGATGGACTTGCAGGCATCAATCAGGTGAAGATGGCAAAGGCACAGCAGGCGACATACCCCATCATCAAGCCCTTCAGAGACAGAATGGAAAACCGCTATCAGTGGTGTATTGCAGCTATTCCCGGTGAAAAGTGGGCAAAGAAGATGTTCCCGGGTGAAAAGAAGAACAGAGCAATTGAAAAGCTTTGGGAAGCTATTCTTTATACCTCAAGAGCAGACGGAGGAGATCCCGTTCAGGCTTGGTGCGATCACAATGCCGATCTCAAGAGCAGATGCAACTATCTTAATTCTCTCGGTATCAAAGAGCTTCATCTTACCTCCGCAAACGGCACGGATTTTACCGTAGGTATGATTCCCAATGCTGATTTTCTTGGAGGAAGCGAGGATGCTCTTGGCTCCGGCATTGAATTCAATCCAAACATTCCCTCAGAAGAGTGCTTCACAACACCTATGAGAGGTCTTGCTGAGGGTACAGTTGTAGCAACACGTCCTCTTTCTTATCGCGGCGAGCTCATCGAAAACTTCAGCATCAGATTCCACGAGGGTAAAGCTGTTGAAGTTCACGCAGAAAAGAACGAGGAGCTTCTGAAGCAGATGGTTTCTATGGACGAAGGCGCTGCCTATTTGGGCGAGGTTGCTCTTGTACCTTATGATTCCCCTATCAGAAATTCCGAGCTGACATTCTATAATACCTTGTTTGATGAAAACGCTTGCTGCCATCTTGCGCTTGGTATGGGATTTGCTAACTGTATTAGAGATTACGGCAACTATACTCTTGATGAGTGCCGAGAAATGGGCATTAACGATTCTATGATTCACGTTGACTTTATGATTGGATCCGAGGATCTTTCGATTGATGCTATTTGTGAAAACGGAAATACCGTTCCCGTATTCAGAAACGGAAACTGGGCATTTTAATAAAAATCAGCGGACCTTCGCGGTCCGCTGATTTTTTATGAGAAGTAAGTATCAAAAATATGTTGTAGCGATTCCGATACTTTTTTAGTATCCTTAATATAAGAGACGCCATGTGCAGCACCGGCTACGATTAATAATTCTTTTGTGCTTGCGCAAGATTCGTGGTTATCAATTGAATTCTGCGGTAGAACAAAATCGTCAGCACCTCCGTGAATAAAGGTTACCGGAATGTCCAGATGTTTTACCGCCTCAATAGTTGAAAACTCGTTGATGCTAAATCCGGCCAACTGTTTGCAAATCACATTTGCTATGTTAAGAATGGGGAACGGCGGCAAATGATAACGCTTTTTCATAACGTCTGTAAAGATACGCTTAGGATCTGTGAATCCGCAATCTGCTGTCACATAATTCAATTTGATCATTTCAGGTTCGACAGCCGCCAAAAGAACGGTTGTTGCCCCCATTGAAACACCGCTGAGAAGGAATTCACACTTATTTCCGGTATAGGCATCTATATATTTGCACCAATCAACGATGTCGTATCGCTCGAATGATCCAAACGTGATATACTTTCCTTCGCTGTCTCCGTGAGTTCTTTGGTCGGGTAAAAACAACGAGAATCCATTGTTATAATATAGCTTTGCTGCGGCGGAGAAATCAAATGAAGGCGCGCCGTGATATCCGTGAATCAAGACGGCGACTCTTTGCTTTGTTGACTCATTATTGGCAATAAAGATTCCATGCAGACGCAGACCGTCGCGTGAGGTTATATAATGATGGCTGACGTCTTTTGAAAACATCCACTCACGGCCTTGGCGAATAAGATAACCGTCGCCTCCGTGCTTTTCAATATTTTGTATACACAGTTCAATCTCTTTTTCCGGATGCTTGGGCCGTGTGAAGCACATATCAAACAATAATTGTGCAACGGCTATACAGGCTCCCAAAATAATCATAGCAATGCCGACGAATAGAATGATTATGTATATAAGCAAAGATTTGCACCTCCGATTAATTCTATTATAATTTTATCACGAAAGAGAAATCTTGTCAATAGAAAATACTATTGACAATTTTAAAAATGAGTGATATACTATTATCATAATAAAAATCAGGAGGCAACAATGAATAACATTCCCGAGATATTTAAGACTTACCCCGCCGTGTATGCTGTTGGCGACAGATATATTATAACGGTTGCTGTTAATGAGCCCTGCACTATGTGGGCAAAAGTAGGAGAAAATGAGTATTTCGACGATTCCAACGGAATTCTTCGTACAGCTTCTCTCACACATAAAATCGAATTTCCTGCAAAGGTCCTTGATGAGGCAAAAGAGTATACTATATATTTCAGAAAAGTCATCGAAAGGAAACCTTACTTCTCTCAGATGGACGAAGTTGGCGAATTCAGCGCAAGCTTCAGACCTCTCGAAGGAGATAATATCAGAATATTCCATATCGCGGATGCGCATAACAGAATTACCGGTCCTGTTAACGCTGCCAAGGCTGATGGAGAGCACGATTTGCTGGTGCTTAACGGCGATATACCCAATCATTCCGGTAACATTGAATATTTCGCAGCAATTCATTGTATTGCCGGTGAAATTACTAAGGGCGAATATCCGGTTATATTCTCTCGCGGTAACCACGATATGAGAGGTATTTATGCAGAGAATATTCAGGACCATACACCGACTGATAACGGTAGATCGTATTATTCTGTAAGAATAGGTTCTCTTTGGGCACTGGTTCTTGATTGCGGTGAGGACAAGCCGGACGGCAATGATGAATACGGTCATACGATATGCTGCGCTGATTTCCGCAGAAGACAAACCGAGTATATTGAAAAGATTATCTCTGACGCGCAAAATGAATATTTGGCTGACGGAATTAAGCATAGGGTGATTATTTCACATATTCCGTTTAATGCACATTACAACCCTCCTTTCAATATTGAGGAGGAGCGTTACGCATATTGGTGCAAACTCATAAAAGAAAATATAAAACCTGATTTCATGCTTTGCGGACATATTCATACTTGCAAGGTTATGAAAGTTGAAGATGAGAATAATGATGCTTGCAGGCCTTGCACTGTGATAGCCGCCTCAAAGCCTTTCAAGGGCTCTGAAAACATCGTTTGCGGATCAATTGTTGTCTCGGAAAATTCAGCAAAGATCAAGTTCATTGATTCCGAGGGAGAAATTCACGGAGAAGATTCTATTTCATTCTAATTTCTCATATAATTTACCATCAATTTGTTTGAGGTAAATTGTGAACTTTATTTCAGAGTCATATTCGTTTGCATCAAAGGATGGCAGGGTAGTACTGAGAGCTTGCATAGACAGACCCTTAAATTCGTCTTTTGACGCGTTTGATTATTTGAACCGGTATTCTGCCTCGATTCTTGAATATGTTAACGACAAGCTGTTGTGGAAAGCCTTGGAGGCGCATGACAAATCAGATCGCGAAAGCATTCGGTTTGTGCCGCTTCTTTATACCTTTAAATGTTCCGTTACCTATTCTGATGATACTTATTTATCCTGCGTGATGATCGCGAAACTTTCACAAGTAACGAACATGATTTCACAATCTCTGGATTCTGTGGTTTTTGTTAAAAATCAAATTCTTCCGCCGGGGCTCTTTTATAATGCACATAAAAATTCAAAGCTCGTTATTGATGAAGAGGGGTTTCCGTGTGTTGCAACTCTGGAGGATGGGAAATTAGCTTTACGAAGAGTAGGGAAGAATAGTATTTTAAAATAACAAACTCCGCACCAAATGGTGCGGAGTTTGTTATTTTATTCGTCAGTCTCTTCGTCTTCGTCGGTAGATCTTTCGCCAACTGTGACTTTGAGCTTTGTTACGAGTATATCGTCTTCCATTTCGGTGACTTCGATTTCAAGGAATTCATAAGTGAATTTATCACCTACGTGAGGCTCGGCTTCGAGGCTCTGGATTGCCCAACCGCCCACAGTAGAATATTCACATTCGAAATCCTTGGGATGAAAATCGAGCTCGTAGAAGAGGTCACCGATACTCATTTCGCCAAGAATCTCATATACGTTGGGTGACTGCTCTACCATTTCGGAGATGATCTCGTCGGATTCGTCCCAAATGTCACCGACGATCTCCTCAAGGATATCCTCGATGGTTACAACACCGAGCGTTCCGCCGAATTCATCAATGACTATTGCCATATGTACTTGCTTTTCGCGAAGCATCTTGAGAGCTGCGGGAAGCTTGAGCGTTTTGTGCATATAGCAAGTATCAAGCAGCATAGACTCGATATCTACCTTTTTGCTGTCCACAGCTTCCTTGTAGTAAAGATTCAGATGGAGAATTCCCAGGATATCGTCAATGCTGTCACGGTAAACCGGGAGACGAGAGAAGGTTGACATCTCGATTGTCTTTGCAATTTCTTCGAAATCATCATCGAGATCAATTGTAAGCAGATCGGTTCTTGGTGTCATGATTTCTTCAACGGTTGTATCCGAAAATTCAAGAGATGACTGAAGCAGATCGCTCTGATCTTCGTCAATTACACCTTCTTTTTCAACGGTATCGATAATTGAAGAAAGCTCGTCTTCGGTAATATCAGGTTCATCATCGGATTTTGTTCCCCAAATCTTTCTAAGAAGATTCATCAGGAGCATTACGATGAATACAAGCGGATAAAGAATGTAGGTGAGAACCTGCATTGGCCATGCTGTGATCTTGCAGATTTTGTTTGCGTGCTGTTTAGCAAGGATCTTGGGAACTATCTCTCCGCAAATTAGAACAATGATGGTTAAAACTGCAGTGGAGACAACAGAGGCAATAACGTCACCTCCGCTTATGTGAGCGAATAACTGCATGAAAATTGCGGTTGCGCAAGCGGATGCCGCGATATTAACAAGGTTGTTTCCGATAAGGATTGTACAAAGGGTATCTGCAAAATTCTGACTTATCTTATATGCAAGCTTTGCAGCTGAAGAATGGCTTTCCTCAGCTTCTCTACGAAGGTGCATATTGTTTGCAGAATTGAATGCCGCCTCTGTGCCCGAAAAGCAAGCAGAGAGGACAATCATAATGAAAATTATAATTGTATATAAAACGATCATTTTGTCACCTCCGAATACTCTTCTTTGGCTTTTGTGTCGCCCTCGTCCCAGATTTCACCAACGAGTTCTTCGAGGAAGTCTTCGATGGTTACAAGTCCCTGGACTTTATTTGAAGCATCACGAACGATCGCTATGTATTTTTTGTGATTACGCATATTATCGAGAAGATCGTGGATCTCATCGGTTGTTCTTACGTAATGAGGCTTGCTCAATGTTGAGCGAATATCGAAATTCTTGTTTGCCATATACTCCTTCAAGAAGGTGCGGGTGGACATTATACCTATTATATGGTCAATGCTACCGTTAGTTACCGGCATACGAGAATAAGAGGTGCTCTTAAGAATATCGATTATCTCGCGGCTCGACATATTGATGTCTACCGAATCGATCTTATCTCTGGGGGTCATAACATCCGCTGCTGTCTTATCCTGAAAATCAAGAACAGAGAGGAGAAGGTCTGATTGTTCTTCGTCAACGACGCCTTGTTCTTCTGCTTTTTCGATAATTTCAATGAGGTCCTCTTCGGAGATCGAAGGCGTGTCCTCTCCCTTGAATAGCTTCGAGGCAGCAGTAGAAATGAGATTAAAGAGGTATACGAGAGGCTTTAAAACGGTCATGATTGCGCGAAGTATTGAGCCGCTGAAAAGAGCCATCGTATCGGGTTGGTCGTTTGCGAAGGTTTTGGGGATCATCTCACCGAAAATAAAAACTATTACGGTGGTGACTGCGGTTGTGAGAACGGTAATGGTGTCTGGGTCAATGTCGGTCAGCCATTTAGTCATAAGCAAAGTGCCGATAGAAGCCGCACCGATATTTACGATATTGTTACCGATCAAAATTGCGGTGAGTGCTTTATCGTGATTGTTTGAGATATACATTGCGTTCTTAGCCTTCTTATCTCCATCATCAGCGCGGTTCTTCATACGAATCTTGTTCATTCGTGCAAAGCCGCTCTCCGATGCGGAAAAGTAAGCGCTAAAGATAATGCAAAGTACAAATAAGCCGATCAACAATAAACTGTCGCCTTCCATAGAAATAAAATGTTTCTCCTTTTCTTTTTTTGTTTATATTTAAATATTATACAACATTTCCGACAGTTTGTCAAGGCATATTCGTCATTATCTATAATATATCGCGCCTTTTTGTCATTTTTTAATGAAAACAAACATAATATCAAATTTAGAGTTCCATAATATTGAAATATATTAATAAAGACTTGACAATTTTACAATTTTGTAGTATTATATTATGTTGTATTATATTATCAGGTAGGATTGTATTGTGAAAAAAATCAGATTTTTAATTGCAATGCTTGCGGCAAAGTGCGCGCTGATATTGCTGAAGCTGTTAAAGCGCACGGCATCGTATACACCGGGATATATAGCGCTGAAGATTTTCCCGGATTTTCTTGGCTCGCTCAAAATGCCAAAGACAGTAATTTGCGTAACGGGCACAAACGGTAAAACAACAACCAGTAATCTTCTTGCTGATGTTTTGCGCGATTGCGGTTACAAGGTCACTAATAACAGCGCCGGATCAAATGTACAAGCAGGTGTAGCAACGGCTCTTCTTGCGGATTCTGATCTGTTTGGAAATCCGAAAAACGAAATTGCTGTGCTTGAAGTTGATGAGAGAAGCTCAATTAAGGTATATTCATATATTTCTCCCGATTATTTAGTATGTAACAATATAATGCGCGATTCTCTTAAAAGAAACGCTCATACCGATTTTATCATTTATATCATTAACAAAGCACTTTCTCCTAATACACGGGTCATTTTGAATGCAGATGACCTTATCTGCTGTTCTGTTGCCGAGAATAATGATAACAAGACATATTTTGGTTTGGACGCGAACAAGCCTGAAATGTGGGATGAAAATGCTCCGCGTGATATTTATTACTGTCCGGTATGCGGTAATAAGCTGGAAGCTGAATATATTCGGTTTAACCATATTGGACGCTTCAAGTGCACCGGTTGCGACTATGCTTCTCCCGAAAGAGATTATCTTGTAACCGATATAGATTATGAAAACAATAAGTTTACTGTGAATCATTGTGACAGCGAATACGAATTCAATCTTGTAAATGATAACATTGTAAACGTATATAATTGTTGCGGTGCAATATCACTTCTTCACGAATTCGGTTTGCCTTTTGATAAAATCGCAGACGCTTTTATGAAGCAGAAGATCGTTAAGTCAAGATACGATTCGTTGGTTGCGGGAAAGCTCAACATTACTATGCAGCTCGCCAAGGGTCAAAATCCTATCGCATGCGCCAGAGCATACAGTTATATTGCAAAGTGCCCTGCGGATAAAAAGTCGTTGCTGATTATGGTTGACGACAAGTCGGATAACAATGGCAATTCTGAAAGCGTTTGTTGGATATATGACTGCGACTACAGTGCGTTGACCGATCCCAGTATCGGAGAGATAATTTTCTCGGGTCCTCGTTGCAAGGATCAAAAGCTTCGTGCTTTGATCGCGGGAGTTGATCCTTCGAAGATTAAAACGGACGAAACCTTCTGCGGAGGCGTCCATCTGGTTGATACGGAAAAGTACCGTGATGTTTTTGTACTGTATGACCCTTATCTGCTTGCTGAAGCTAATTATTCAAAGAACGAACTTATCCGAAAAGGAGGGGAAATCAAATGATAATTGAAGTCCTTTTTGGTGAAATATGTAATCTTTACGGCGATCCGCAAAATGCGGAATACCTTGCCCAGACTTCACCGAAATCTGAAATTGTTCGAACTTCTCTTGATTCTGTTCCTTTCTTTGCCAAAAACAGACCCGATATCATTCTCATTGGTTCTATGAGCGACAACATGCATGCATCGGTTGTCGAAAAGTTAAAACAGTACAAGCAGAGAATTGTTGACCTTATAAACGATAATGTTGTTTTTCTTGTAACCGGAAGCGCTTGCGAAGTGTTCTGCAATACTATCGAAAACGTTACGCTTGAAACAAAGACTGAAGGACTTGGGATTATTCCGTTTGATGCCAAGATTAACTGGTTCGACAGATATAACGGCAAGGTTCTCGGCCGCTTCGACGGTATGACACTGACGGGCTTTAAGTCTCAGTTTTCAATGCTTTACGGTGCTCATAACGGAAAACAATTTGTTGAGGTGGAAAGAGGTATAGGCATAAACAGAGAGTGCAAGCTTGAGGGTTACAAAGATCATAATTTCTTGGCAACTCAGATTCTCGGCCCGATACTGCCACTTAATCCAGAGTTTTGTGAATACGTTATTTCGCTTACCGGAGAAAAGGCTACCGCAGCTTTTAAAGAAGAAGCGATGGATGCTTATAATCAACGCATAAAGGAATTTTCCGACCCCAAAATCAAATTCGAATAAAACAAACGAGGTAATATATTATGAAATTAATTAAAACTCCCACCAAGGGAATGAACGATTATCTTCCTACCGAAGTTGCTCTGCGTGAGTACGTTAAGAGCGTTATCGTTAGCTCTTATACCGCCGATGGCTTTTGTATGATTGAAACACCTGCGGTTGAACATATCGAAAATCTCACCGGCAAAAACGGCGGTGAGAACGAGAAGCTTATCTTTAAAATTATGAAAAGAGGAGAGAAGCTTGCAAATGCTTCGTCCGAGGATGAGCTTTGCGACAGCGGTCTTCGCTATGACCTTACAGTACCGCTT
>JAEIGA010011145.1_pt1 | contig 13651 bp, 12 predicted proteins | sample 9270691 | NCBI WGS metagenome assembly JAEIGA01 (sample SAMN17057246, study PRJNA624740) | gut metagenome | biome: biome; isolation source: fecal sample | host: Bos grunniens | place: China: Xizang | collected 2019
AGAAGTACAACAAAAGACTATAATTGCAGATAGTGCTGAATTTACAACCAGTAAATCTTATACAAATGCAAAAGTTATGGTGATAGATAGCATAGTTAATTTAAAACCTTTATGTGATTCTGAAATAGTAAAATAAGTTAATTAAGGTGCATTGAAACAATGCACCTTAATTTTATCTGTAAACCAAACTTGACTTCAGAGCAGAAAATATGATATATTTAGTTTAAGCTTGAAAGGATGTGGAGAATATGTTTTGCAATAATAACAAAAAAATGATTAATGCAAAAAAATGGGTTGAAAGTGAACTCGAGCGTTGTATAGATTTCTGGCTCAAAAACGGTATGGACCACGAAAATGGCGGTGTATATACATGCCTTGACAGAGAGGGAAAGGTATATTCTACCGATAAGAGCGTGTGGATGCAAGGCAGATGCGGATGGATTTTTGCATGGCTTTGCCATACATACGGCAATCGTCAGGAGTGGCTTGATGCAAGTAAATCCTGTCTTGATTTTATGGAAAAATACTGCATAAACCGTGAAGCAGGCGACAGAATGTATTTTACTGTTACAGGCGATGGTAAACCGCTTCGCCAGAGAAGATATTTCTTTTCTGAGTCATTTTATTCTATGGCAAATGCCGAATATTATGGTGTAACAGGTGACAAAGAATGTTTAGAACGAGCAAGAAAAGCTTATGAAATATACTGGAACTTGTGGCAGGGAATGGAGGACCCCACAGGTCTTGGTCCTAAGACTATTCCTGAAACACGCACAGGCCGTGGCTTTGCCAATCCAATGATTTTTCTCAATATGACAGCTGTTATGATGAGAGTTGACAAAGAGAATATGGCACTTTATGAAGAGAGAAGCAAACAGTGTGTAGACGATATTTTTAAATATCATTATCACCCTGAACTTAAAGCGGTTCTCGAAAATGTAGGTCCAAATGGTGAAGCAAGACTTGATGTTACAGAAGGAAGAATTGTAAATCCGGGACACGATATAGAGGGTGTGTGGTTCCTTCTTCAACACGCTCAGCGTACAGGCGATAAAGAGCTTGTTGCAAAATGCGAAGAGATATTCAACTGGGCCTGGGATGCAGGTTGGGATAAAGAATACGGCGGACTTTTGTATTTTGTTGATGTGTGCGGAAATCCACCAGAGTCTTATGAACACGATATGAAATTGTGGTGGCCTCATAACGAAATTCTTATTTCTTCTCTTATGCTCTATAAAGAGACAGGCAAGCAGGAATATCTTGATAAATTCTTCATTACCCTCGACTATTGCAAAAAGTATCTTTCTGACAAGGAATATAGAGAGTGGTATGGATATCTCCGTCGAGACGGAAAGCCTACAATGCCTCCTTGCAAAGGCTCAACATTCAAAGGCCCGTTCCATTTGCCAAGAATGCTTTCTATGGTTGATGTAATGCTCGGCGAACTTATAAAATAGCATTTTTCAAAGCACAATCTTAAATTGTAAGATTGTGCTTTTTTTATGCAAGAATGATTTAAAATTCAAGAGAAAATACGGGCAAATATTTGCAATTATCCATTGACAAAATTGGTATATATTGATATACTTTATCTGTAGTATAATTATGTTTAAAAATGGAGAGTAAATATGAATAAGAAGGTACAATTTTTTATAGACGATGTAATTTTCGTCTTCCGTGATCTGGCAAAAGAACAGCCAAAATCACTATTTGATCATCCGTATATGAATATGCTTAAAACCGCACACGATAAATACGGAATGAAAGTTCAGCTCAACTGCTTTTACAGACTCAGCTTTTTCTATGGCATGGAGGATTTTGACCTTACACAAATGCCTGATATATACAAAAATGAGTGGGAGGAAAATTCAGACTGGCTTAAACTTGCTTTTCACGCGCATGAAGAATTTCCTGATTACCCTTATCTTAATGCCAATTACGATCTGGTAAAGAGTAACTACACAAAACTTACAAATGAAATAAAGAGATTTGCAGGAGAGAAGTGTCTTGCTACAGGCATTACTCCACACTGGATACCTATCAGCAAAGAGGGTATACAGGCTCTTTATGATTGCGGAGTAAAGGTTACTTATGCAAGTTACGGAGACAGAAACGAAGATTATAATGGAGAGCAGTCAGAGCTCCCATATGGACATTCTTTCAGATTTTTGTATAACAGAAAACCCGAAACTGCTACATATACAAAAGTTACCAGGGACCTTGCAATTGCTAGAGCAATATGCGGATATAACCACATTTCAAAAGAAGACTATGATGCTATCAGTAAAGATGCTTCTACATATCTTGATAAAGAAACAGGTATGAGATATAAAAATACTGCAAACATGGTTCTCAATCTCACACCTCTTGCTGATATAGAACCTACTCTTGCTCCACTTCTCGGACAGGAGTATATCTGCACAGCTACACATGAGCAGTATTTCTATCCATACTATTATGATTATCATAAGGATTATGCAGATAGAATTTATAAAATGTGTGAAATTCTCCATGACAATGGATACACATTCATATTTATGGAAGATTTGGTTGACTAAGGACTGACCTCAAATGTACGATATAACAAAAGTTCGCAAAACCAGTTGGATTTTGTTTTTTACATGTTGGATTGTTTATGCAGTTATCAGTATGACAAGAAATGCATATTCAGCCTCAATTGCTTCAATTGTAAGTGACGGTTTGCTTACTAAATCTCAGGCAGGACTTGTAACTGCAGGTTTTTATCTGATTTTTGGAATATCACAAATTCTTATTGCGTCATACACAGACAGGGTGTCGCCTATTAAGCTTATTTCAATAACACTTGTCAGTGCTGCGGTTTCGTGCTTTGCAATGGCTTATGTTAAAAATTTTTATATGCTCCTTGCTATATGGAGTTTTAATGGCTTTGCGCAATTTTCACTTTGGCCTGCGGTAATAAGAGTTATTGCAGAATTTATGCTTAATGACCAGAAAAAGCAAGGAATGCTTTATATATCATTTGCCTATTGTGCAGGCATGGTTATGAATTATCTTATGGCAGCGGTAGTTCTTACAGTATCTAATTGGAGAATGTTGTTTGTTGTATCTGCCGCAGTGCTTGTGATAGCTTTTGTATTCTGGAAATTGATTACACAAAAAACGGTTTCAACTCTCAGCGATTTCAATGAAAAAGAAAAAGAAAGATTGTCACAGCTTGAACTTGTAAAACCCGAAAACTCTAAAGAACTTCCGAAAAACTGGATGTATGCCAGCGGTATTGTATTCTTGTTTATTCCTGCAGTGTCCCGTTCTATGATGGATGCAGGAGTAAAAACATGGGTTCCTACCATGATGCAGGAAAGCTATGGAATATCATCAGGATTTGCAAGTCTTCTTGTAACTGTTCTTGTTTTTGTAAATCTTGCAGGTGTATTTATTGTTAAGTTTATATATCCAAGATATATTAAAAATGCCGTCAGTGCATTTGCATTGTGCTTTTTAGTGTCTGTTCCAATGACACTTGTAATACTTTTTATAGGCAGAATACCGCTTTTTGTTGTAATATTCCTGCTTACAGCAATAACAACCCTTATGTATTCCGGACATCAACTGCAAAATGTTATTATTCCTGCAGAGTTCGGTGCATATAATAAGACAGGCACAGTAGCCAGTGTTATAAATGGTGTATCTTCATTCGGAGCTGTAATATCTACCTATGGATATGGATTTCTTGCAGAAAACTTCGGATGGTCGGCAACAATTATTTCCTGGGTTATAACCCTTGTTTTAGCAACAATGTTCTGCTTTGTGTCATCTGTAAAGTGGGGCAGATTTGTACAGAATGAAGAATAGCTTATATAGGTGTTAATTTATGAATGAAATATTATTACTTGGCAAAAAAATTATTATAGACAAATCTCCGGTGATTTTCAAATATTCTCCCGGAGAAGACTGGCGCGATTACTGGGATGTAATGACTGGTGAGTGGAAACATGAAAATGGCTATCTTATCGGTTTTGAGCCAGGAAATTTTGGCGGTATATTGATGTCAAAAGAAAGATATGAAGACGATGTAATGTTTTCTTTTACAATAGGTACCGTACTACCGGCAACACGAGATGTGAATGCAGTTTTTTGTGCTAATTGGAACGAAAAAAGGGATTATCTCGGCGAGTCTTATGTTTGCGGGCTCAATGGCTGGTATGAACACAAAAGTGGTATAGAGAGAAATTTTGGCGATAATTTTGGCACAAATTTATATTCTACCACACAAAATTATACATATGTGCCTGGCACAGAGGTTCGTATGACTGCAGGAAGCATATCCGGTCATACATTTATGGTTGTTGATGATGTGCTCATAACTGAGCTTATAGACCCCACACCAATTCGTGGAGGACACGTTGGTTTTTCAGCATACTGCACAAAGCTGAAAATAAAAGATATAGAAGTGCGAAAAATTTATTGGGAAGAGTTTATACAGAAATATAAACCGGAATTTTAAGGAGGAAAAGAAAATGGCAAAACAGACATCAGATTTCAGGTATAATACTGGTGCTACAAGAGTACCTTGGGCTGCAGTAGGTGAAAACTATAATGTTCACGACCTGATGGAAATTATTCGCTTTTTGATGCAGGGTGAAGGAAAGGAATACGACGATGCATTGGAAGCAGTTTGGGAGCAGGTTAAAAAGCTTGATGCACTTGCTACACCACCAGGAAAATTATCACTTGGTTCACAGGTTGAAAAAGCAGAAGCTGCTTGTAATGAATACTTGGGAACAACCACTTCAACATTTGTTACAAATGCAACAGCTGGTTTTGAAATTGCATATAAATATGCAAACCTCAAACCAGGAGATGAAGTTATCGTTCCTGCTGTAACATTTGTTGCTACAATGGCATATCCTTTGGCTATCGGATGTAAATTGGTATTTGCAGATGTTGATCCAAGAACAGTTAATATGGATCCTGCAGATGTTGCAAGAAAAATCACAGACAAAACAAAAATGATTGTTCCTGTTCACCTTGGTGGCTATCCTGTTGATATGGATCCTATTATGGAGTTGGCAAGAAAACACAACATTCTTGTATTGGAAGATGCTGCACACGCATTCGGTGCAATGTATAAAGGCAAAAAAATCGGTACAATCGGAGACTTCGCAGGATTTTCTATGCACGAAGTTAAAAATATCACTTCTTTTGGTGAGGGTGGTATTCTTACAACAACAATTCCTGGATTTGGTCCTGATATGAAGAGAGCTCGTTTCCTTGGTCTTGACTTCTCATGCCCAATCGAAAAATGGCTCTACAATATCACTCCAATTCCTGGTAAAGAACATCCTTTTGTTGCAGGTAACTCATCTACAACAGAAATTCAGGGACTTGGTCTCGCGCTTCAGGTTGCTCGTAACGAAGAGATTATCCGTATCCGTAGAGAAGCAGCAGAATATCTCACAAAGAGATTTGCAGAAAATGATGCTATCATTCCTCAGCTTCTTGATACAGAAGATATCAAACCTTCATACCATATGTATATGCTTCAGATAGATCCTGCAAAGGCTGGTGGAGATATTCAGGTATTGAAACAGAAGTTGGCAGAAAAAGGTGTTACTCAGATTGCGCACTTTGGTCCGCTTTACAGATTTAAAATTGTTCAGGATCTTGGATATGATTCAGACGAAATAGCAAAAACATGTCCTAACTGTGAAGAAGTATTCTATAAGAGATATACTCATCTTCCACTCTATGGACTTTCTGACGAACAGCTTGAATATATGGCTGATGCAGTTCTTGAATCAGTTAAAGAAATGCAGGAAGGCAGATAATTACTAACACTATGTACACACAGGTAATATTTTCTTTCCTGTGTGTACAAATTTTTCTTAAAGAGGTAATCATATGAAAATTAAATGGGGCGTTATAGGTTGTGGCGGTATCGCAGACAGAAGAACTCTTCCTGGCATGATGCTTGCAGATAATGCAGAGCTTGTTGCTGTAATGGATACAAACAAAGCCGCAGCCGAAAGTTGTAAAGAAAAATACAATGCAAAATATGCTTTTGATAATGTAGAAGAACTTCTTGCTATAGATGAAATTCAGGCTGTATATATAGCTACACCTGTTTTTTGTCATAAGGAGCAAGCGTTTGCTGCTGCAAAAGCAAAAAAAGATATTCTCATCGAAAAACCAGTAGGCCTTACTTCTGAAGAAGCAGAAGAAATTGCTGATTTCTGTAAAAAAGAGGGCGTAAAACTCGGTGTAGGATTTATGATGAGATTCCACACATATCATCAGAAGATGAAAGAAGTTATTAAAGAAGGCAAGCTTGGAGAAATCGTGTCTGCCAGAGCACAGCTTACTTGCTGGTATCCCAAAATGGATAATGCATGGCGTCAGGATATTAAGCTTTCCGGCGGTGGAGCACTTATGGATATGGGAGTACATTGTATAGACCTTATCCGTAGTATTACAGGACTTGAAGTGAAAGAAGTTGCGTCTTTCTCAGGTAATCAGATTTTCGATTATTCTGTAGAAGATGCCGGTTCTATCATTATGAAACTTGAAAACGGAGCTATTGCTTATGTTGATGCAAACTTCAATATTCCTGATGCTGCCGCAAAATGTAAGATAGAGTTTTACGGAACAAAGGGTAGCATCTTTGCTCAGGGAACCATTTCTCAGGTAGAGGGCGGAGAAGTAGAAATACTTTGTGCAGACGATAGCCTTGGTTATGGTGCTGAACAGAACAGGGATTATGTTGCTCCAATGGAATTAAATCTTGAGCTTGGCAATATGTATACAAAAGAAATCGAAGCTTTTGGCCGTGCAGTTGCAGGTGAGGGAGAAATTCCGATTACTGCAGAAGATGCAATTCGCTCACAGAAAATTGTTGAAGCGGCATATAACTGTAACAAAACAAAAAAATACGAAATTCTATAATTGTGCAAAAAAGAGAAATCTATGATTTCTCTTTTTTGTTTATTATGTAAACTATATTTTCATTGATTATATGTATATCTATATATTATAATAGTATCAGAAAGATTTTTTAATAGATTTTCATTTGTTATTTTGCAAATGGATAGTTGAAACTTGATAGATTTGAGGAGTATAATTATTAATACTTTACGTCAGAAAATTGAAGCAAAAGAAAAAATCCGTGGTGCAATAGTCAGCCTTACAGACCCTTGCCTTTGCGAAAAATGGGTTATGCGGGATTTGACCTTGTATGGATAGATTTGGAGCATACTCATATATCCTGCAAGGAAGCATTGTGCCATTTAAATGCTGCGCGTTCTGCTGGTATTTCATCTATGATAAGAGTCACACAGGATGATCTTACAGTTACAAAGAAAATTCTTGAAATGAGCCCTGATTCAATATTGTTTCCTATGGTTCGCTCTGCTAAGGAAGTAAATAAATTAATAGATATGACCTTGTATCCGCCATATGGAACACGAGGTTTTGGACCTATCCGTGCAATTCGATACGGTGCAGATGATGCAAAGGAATATGTTGATAAAACCAGTTTTGAAATGTGTAGATTTGTTCAGATTGAGCATATAGATTTTATAGACGAACTTGAAGAAATCGTTAAGAATCCATATATAGATGGATACATATTCGGACCTAATGACCTCTCCGGAAGCGTTGGCGAAATGCTTGATGTATATTCTGAAAAAACTGTTTCTCAGATAAACAGAGCAATAGATATACTTAAAAAGCATGACAAATGCTTTGGTATTGCATGTGGTGCAGATGAATCAGTAATTGAATTCTGGGCAAAATTCAATCCTGATATTCTTGTTGCAGGTGCTGATTGGAACTATGTATATCAGACAGGTTGCGATACATTAAAGAAAATTAAAAAGCATTTGGATAAAAAAACTATTTAAGATAATCATTGTATTGAGCACTTCAGCTTTGGGAGATATTCTCTGATATTAAATAGGGGTAAATTTCTATGAATATTTTTGATGAAATAAAATATTATAAACTTCTATCCAGAAAATGGCCTACAAAAAAAGATGTAATGTCCGAAATTATCAATCTTCAGGCAATTCTCAGTTTGCCTAAGGGCACAGAACATTTTATAAGTGATATACATGGTGAACACGATCACTTTACTCACATTATGCGAACTGCATCAGGTGTTATCCGTGCAAAAATATATGATGTATATAAGGATGAACTGACAACGCAAGAGCAAATAAAACTGGCTAATCTTATATATTATCCCGAAAAGGTGCTAAGGGATTTTCCAAAAGATAAAAAATGGATTGAGGATAATCTTCTAAGGCTTATAGAAATATGTAAAGTTGCAGGTGGCAAGTATACAAGATCAAAAGTCAGAAAAGCTCTTCCTGAGAAATATTCTTATATAATAGACGAGTTGCTTAACTGCAATTTTAAAAACATAAATAAAGAAAACTATTATAATAAAATTATAGAATCTATAATAAATTTAGGATGTGCTGATGATTTTATCATAGAAATATCAGATGTCATACGAAGATTATCTATAGATCATCTTCATATAGTTGGAGACATATTCGACAGAGGTCCCAGACCAGACATCGTTTTAGATACTCTTATGGATATTAAAAAACTTGATATTCAGTGGGGCAATCATGATGTTGTGTGGATGGGCGCAATGATGGGTTCTGAGGTATGTATTTCTGTTGTTGTTGCAAATAGCTTGAAGTACGAAAACACATTGTTTCTTGAAGAAGGTTATGGAGTAAGTCTTCGACTTCTTGAAAACTTTGCGTGCCGTTACTACTCTGGTGCAAATAATATAGAAAAAATGTACAAAGCAATATCTGCTATCAGATTTAAACTTGAAGATAAAGTGATGATGTCAAACAGAGATTTTTCTATGTTGGATAAAACCAGACTTGATAAAATTAAATTTTCTGACATGACATGGAATGGATATAAGCTTAATACAGATGAATTTCCTACTATAAATACAAAAGAGCCTACAGCTCTTACCAACGAGGAGCAAGAGGTTATATCAGGACTTAAACAAAGTTTTGTTCATAGTGAAAAAATGAAGAAACATCTTAATTTTATGTTTTCAAAAGGAAGCATTTATCTGAAATATAATGGAAATCTTCTTTATCACGGATGCATACCGCTTGATGATAATGGCGAATTTTATGAGGTTGCTCATGGAGGCAAGATGTATTCCGGAAAAGCTTATATGGATTTTTGCGAAAGAAAATTAAGGGAAGCTTATAAGCTTAAAAATGAATCTATGATTGATTTTGCCTGGTATCTTTGGTGTTCTCCTGACTCCCCGCTTTTTGGAAAAAAGAAAATGGCTACCTTTGAGAGGATGTACATAGATGATATATCTGCTCACTACGAGGAAAAACAACCATATTTTAACTTGTGGGATAGTGAAGATTTATGCAATAAAATTATGAATGAATTTAGTGTAGATTCAGAAAATGGTCATATAGTTAACGGGCATATCCCTGTCAGATTTAAAGATGGTGAAAGTCCTGTTAAAGCAAACGGAAAGCTCATTCTTATAGACGGAGGAATGTCTACTACTTATAGAAAACAGACAGGAATAGCCGGATATACTCTGATATATAATTCCTATGGTCTTGCAATCACTTCACATTCACCATTTGAAAGTATTGATAATATGGTTGAAGAAAACAAAGAAATGATGTCTCAAAAATATATTGTTGAAGAAGTAAGCAGTAGAAAACTTGTAGAAGATACAGATATTGGAAAAAAACTTTCAGATGATGTGTCAGACCTGAAGAATTTGATGTTTTTGTATGAATCGGGAACTATTCCGGAAAAAACCAAACATTGAATTTGATATGGATTTTATAAAAATATTGTGATATAATATAAAAAAATAAATATGGAGGTTTTAATTATGGATAATAACAGATTTTTTATTTGTGAACATTGCGGAAATCTCATTGGTATGATAAATGATGCAGGCGTTCCTATGATGTGTTGCGGACAGAAAATGACAAAGCTTGAGCCTGGTGTGACAGATGCAAGCCACGAAAAACATGTGCCTGTTGTAACTGTTGAAGAAAACATTGTAAAGGTTTGTGTTGGTTCAGCACTCCATCCTATGTCACAGGAGCACAGCATTTTGTGGGTATATCTTCAGACAGATAAAGGCGGTCAGAGAAAGAATCTTGAATTTGATTCTGAACCTGTAGTAAGTTTTGCACTTTCTGATGAGAATCCTGTTGCAGTCTATGCATACTGTAATCTTCACGGGTTGTGGAAAACAGATATTAAATAGATTGTATACGAAGTGTGCTTGTAATTGAAATTTGTTTTAAAATGCAGAAACGATACATTTCGTTTCTGCATTTTTTAAAATAGAACAATGAGGTGTTAATATGAACGATTTGCAAAATATTGATAAAAATTTTAAAGTTAATTCTAATATTAATAAGTCAGATATTAAGTTTATAAGTGTTTAAGAAGAACCAATAAAAGTATATGGTGTATTTAAAGAAAATGGCAAGTTCAGACGCATTCCCGAACAAGTGGCAAAAAGCGTAAGCGAGGGAGTGTATGCACTCCATGCCGACACTGCAGGCGGAAGAGCCAGATTTAAAACTAACAGTAAATATGTTGCAATCCATGTTGTTATGAAAGATGGAATGGCAAGAACCCCGCATTTTGCATTGTCAGGATCTGCAGGACTTGATATATATGCGGGAACTGAATATAAGGGTACATATGCACCTGCACTTACCTGCACAGATGGATTTGAAGGGATAATAGAGTTTCCCGATAGTGAATTAAGAGATATAACAATTAATTTTCCGCTTTACAGTAATGTAAACGAACTGTACATAGGTATTCAGAATGATGCAGATGTATTAGAGTCTGCTCCGTATAAAAATGATAAACCCGTTGTATATTATGGTTCATCAATTACACAAGGAGGATGTGCTTCAAGACCTGGAATGAGTTATCAGATTATTGTGTCAAGAAAATTTAACTGTGATTATATAAATCTTGGATTTTCAGGTAATGCAAAAGCAGAGGACGAAATTACAGATTACATAAAAAATCTTGAAATGTTTGTTTTTGTATTGGACTATGACCACAATGCACCTACAGTAGAATACCTTAAAAATACTCATGAAAAAATGTTCAAAGCTGTGCGAGATGCACATCCGGATATTCCTGTTATTATGATGTCCAGACCAAAACATTTCCTTACAGAAGAAGAAAAAGAGCGTCGAAAGGTTGTTTAAACCACCTATAACAACGCAGTGGCTTCAGGCGATAAAAATGTTTACTTTATAGATGGATCGCTTCTTACAGAACTTTTCAAAGATGATGGCACTGTGGATAATTGCCATCAGACAGATTTTGGCTTTGTATCTATGGCAAATGCGGTGTCACGGGTTATGGAAAATTTGGATATATGAATTGAGCATATTTTTTTCAATCAACTGTTTTGAAAAATAATGCCGATTTATAAAGTCGTAAAATATGTGGGAGAATTAATATATGGAAAATACTAGTAAAACAACCTATGGTTATAATGAAAAAGAATTATTTTGGTGCAAAACACGCTTATAAGATTGGTGCGGATGGGGTAGGAGTTGTAACTCCAAATTATTTTACTGTTAATGACAGAGCAATGGTTGAATTTTACAAGGATGTTTGCTCCTCTGTGCCCGAAGATTTTTCGGTATATGTTTATGTAATTCCTCAGCTTGCTCATAATGATATTTCGGCAGATGTTATGAATAAAATCTGCAAGGCTTGTCCAAATGTTGTAGGCGTAAAATACAGCTATCCTGATATGAACAGGGTTCTCGAATATCTTCGAGTTAATAATGGTAATTTCTCTGTTGTATTTGGAGCCGATCATATGTTCTTATCTGCTCTTGCGGCAGGTTGTGATGGTACTGTTTCAGGATGCTCAGGTCCATTTCCTGAATACTATGTTGATGTATACAGGAAATTTAAGGCGGGCGATATGGAAGGAGCCAAGGCAGCACAGGATATTGCTACTGAACTTGCATGGAAAATGAAGGGTGGCTCAGATATGTCCATATTTAAAAATATTCTTAAATTTCGAGGATTGTATGGCGGACATATGAGAAAACCACTTCTTGATATTACTGAAGACGAAGTAAAAGAAATATATGAATCTGTAAAAGAATACTTATAATTATACAAAACACCCAATAGAGTAAATGCTATTGGGTGTTTTTAATTTATTTGTCAAATTCTTTCCAGAATTCTTTTACATGTTTTTCATAACCTTCTCTGTCAACAAAATAGCTCATGGCATGTGTTGCACCCGGTACAATAAAAAGCCTTTTTGGTGCATTGCACTCTTTGTAGTTTTCATAGGTCATATCTATCGGTACAAATGTGTCGTCTGTTCCATGAACAAAGAGTACGGGTGTTTTGCAATCTTTCATAGCATCAATGGTGGAGTAGTGCTGTGTGCCGATATTTATTTTCTTCCTGCATAAATTATCAACCGCTTTTTCTCTTGAATTGTACGAAAATCGCGTGCTGTCCTCTACTACATGTTTCCATATTGCGTGGGCAGATGTAAATCCACAGTCTGCCATTATTCCTTTCACATTTTGCGAAAGCTCAAATCCGCCTGTCATAAGTACTGTAGATGCACCCATAGATATTCCTGCAAGATATATTGGTATGCTTTCATTTGTTTGTTTGCTTACCCACTTTATCCATTCCAGACAGTCATATCGTTCAATCATTCCAAATCCCATATATTGACCGCCGCTTTTGCCTTGTCCCCTTTGTTCTGCATATAGGATACTGCAATTGTTGTTTTTCCAAAAACTGTCAATAATGCCAAAATCCTTGTGCCATGAAGAACGCCACCCATGCATTGCTATTATAACTCTTTTGTTGCCTTCTTTGTGACTCCAATGTCCAACAAGTTTTTCACCATCTTGTGCAATAATTGTAATAGTCTCGCAATCACTGTTTTTCAGCTTTTCTGATGCTTCAAAAATTTTTTCTTCTATTTCCTCGGGTATTTTAGCATTGTTAGGGTTTCTTGTTCCTATCATTGGTTTGGGTACATCACGATCAAGAGCAGAATTTACAACATAATTGCTTATTTTTCTGGATATAGATGCACATATTCCAAGTGTAAATGCTGCTGCACTTACACCTGCTCCTGCAAAAAACCATTTTGTTTTTCTTTTCATATATGTCTCCTTTTTAATTTGTGTTAGATATATACAACATAGTATTTTTGCTTATTATATCTATATTTTATTTCATTATTTTATAAATATTAAAATTTTATTGTTGTATAGATATTTTAAGATTTGAACTCTGACGACGGTATTTCCGACCTATCGCATTTCGAGCTGTTAGACAGTGTTTTTAGTTAGACGAAATAAGCGGAAGTTACAGGAACTTAAAAAACGAGAAAAACCGCATAAAATCAAGGCTTTGAGGGCTTAAAATCCTTCAAAGCCTTTGCTGTTCTATGAATTTTCGTATTGCCACTTTTAGATAGCTTTTTTGGGTTTTCGCTAGAAAAGTGCTAGAAAAATGTTAGATGAGAATTCTTGAAGTTTTTGTAAAAGTATGGTATAATACATAAAAATGATAAGGAGTTGAATATACAAATGATGAAGGTTATAGTTAAATGTGAGAA
>JAEIGA010011146.1_pt1 | contig 13651 bp, 11 predicted proteins | sample 9270691 | NCBI WGS metagenome assembly JAEIGA01 (sample SAMN17057246, study PRJNA624740) | gut metagenome | biome: biome; isolation source: fecal sample | host: Bos grunniens | place: China: Xizang | collected 2019
AAGGTTTCCTACAACATCCATATTGAATACATAGATAGGGAGGTTGTTCTGTTTGCACATTGCAGTGGCTGTGATATCCATAACCTTAAGTCCGCGCGAAATTACTTCGTCGTATGTGATGTCATCGAACTTTGTTGCTGTTGGGTCCTTTTCCGGGTCGGCAGTATATATGCCGTCAACACGTGTGCCCTTTAGCATTACATCGGCCTCAATCTCAATGCCTCTCAATGAAGAACCTGTGTCGGTCGTGAAATAGGGGCTTCCTGTTCCGGCTGCCATAATTACTACCTGGCCGTTTTCCATAGCCTCAATAGCTTTCCACTTTGTGTAGAATTCACCTACAGGTTCCATTCTTATGGCTGTGAGAACCTTGTTTGCCACTCCGGCAGCTCCAAGCGCAGAACTCAAGGCCAGGCTGTTGATTACTGTTGCCATCATGCCCATCTGGTCTCCCTTTACGCGGTCGAAGCCCTTGCCGGCACCTGTCAGTCCGCGGAAAATGTTGCCTCCGCCGATGACAATGCCAATCTGTACGCCCATCTCTGCAACCTCCTTTATCTGAGCTGCGTACTCGTTCAGACGTTTCACATCGATGCCATAACCCTGTTCGCCCATGAGGCTCTCGCCGCTGAGCTTTAGAAGAATACGTTTAAACTTTGCCATATTGTATTATTTATGTTGATACTCTGTTATCTTCTGTAAAAATAGGATAAAATCTTAAATAATGCTATATTTTACGGCAAAAGGTTAAGTTCTGCTGTCGTGAACTTAATTTGCCTTATCTTTGCTGTGTCAAAAACAACTGTTAAGGATAATGGTATGAGATTCTTGAGAAACCCTAATTTTACCATAGCTGTGTTGGCAATATATACGGCTGCAATATATCTGTATTTCTTTCCGAGGAATCATGAAATGAGTACAGCATCAAAAACTGCAACGGTAGGTGCATCTGTTGTTATATTGGCATTGCTCTGGTTCTTGCTGCGGAGACGGGAAAAACTTCGTAAGGAACGTGAGAACGATATCAAGCATATAGACAAGAAAGAGGAATAGCGGTCAGCTGTTCCTCTTTCTTGTCTGTTCCGTCGTTTTATTCGGCATCCTTGTACAGTAGCCATCCGGCAGTCTGTACAGCTTCTTTGTTCAGTGCTGCCGCATTCTTGCTGTATGCATTGACAATACCGCCGTTTATGGTAGTTGCCGTATTGCTTGTAATGGCATGGTCGTATGCTTCTGCAACGACTTTTCCGCCATTGACGGTAATTGTACTTGCTGTCATTGCACGGCTCTTCTTGTCATCAGCAATACCTGTGTAGTTCTCGCCGGAGGCAAGCAGTGTTGTCTCTCCGCCGTCTATTACAACATCACTATTGCAGTTGATAGCCTTAGCGCCTTTGCCCCTGCAGTCTATAGCGATTGTACCGCCTGTTATGCTTAGTCTGCCATCGCTCTTTATTCCGCCAGCAGAGGTCGTGTCCGCTTCGGCTAGTGTACCGTTTGCAATGCCGGTAAGTTTGCCTTTCATAAATGCAACTGTTCCGTCGCTGTTGATAATCTTTGAACCGTTGCCGTCAACTTCGGCCTGAATTGTACCGCCGTTATGTGTGTAATTGCCGCTTGTCTGTATTGCCGAACTCTTCTCACCTGTTGTCTTGATTTTGATGAATCCTCCTGTAATGTCTGCATTTGGCGTTACAGCCGGGTCGGGAACAGTCTCTTCATATACAACCTTAATGGCTTCTCCTGCTGATGTTATATCAAGCTTGCCGGCTTCAATAGTCAATGCGCCCTCTGTGCATTCAATGCCGTTGCTGCTTGCATTGATGTTTATTGTTGGAGAATAGGCTTTTGTACGGCCTATTATAAACTTGTCCTTTGTTCGGAAGCCGTCCTTTGCTGCCCCGGTAATGTTTATATTGCCGCCACGGACTATTATATAGTCGTCACTGCATACAGCATGCCCTCCGAGACTTCTTACGTTAAGTACTCCTGTTCCTTTGCTGTATCCGTCAAATATAAGCTGTCCTTCGCTGAAAATTGTTCCTTTCTGGTCCTCTTCAACTCCGTTAGTGACGGTCGGTGCCTTATATGTGGCACCATCACATAATGTGTTTGTCTTTCCGTCTGCTATGCTGAAATATACTGTCTTGCCGCTTTGTATATTAATGGCAGGACCTGTCGGATTAGTCAGTGTTATCCCGTTTGTTATTATCCTGAATTTTTTTGTGCTGTATATCTTTAAAGAGCCATTGCTGCATGTTCCTTTTATGACATAGCATATTTTGCTTGCAGTGGAATTTATAACTACATGGCATCCGCTTTTTTCTATAGTCACCCCACTTGGTATTGTCTTTGGGATTGTCACGCTACTGGCACTGAATGTGATTTGCACTAAACTTGAACTTGTAAAGTTTTCCACAAAATCACCATATTCGTCAAGCAACTCATCTGTAGGCACGCTACGGGTTATCTCATTGAAACCGTTCTTGTCATTGGCGTCAAAAGAAACTGACGGGACAAGGCTATATACAAGCTCTGTAGCCTTCTCCTTTATGGGGGATATGTTTTCTATACCGGCAGTGGCAAACTGGCTTGATATGCCATCCTTCATTGTAAATCTTACAAGCTGCTGGGTCTCGTCAAACGTAACCTCTTTGGTCTTTTTTGTGTCAATTGCTTGGAATGTGTTGTCTGCATTGTTGACATACAGCGTCTGTGCCTGCGCCATGCATGTGCCAAAAAGGCTTATAAGTAATGTCCGGATTCTCATCTCTTAATGATTTTTGCAGTTTTGTCGTTGGCTTTAACTATGTAGATGCCTTTAGGAAGACCGGCTATGTTTATTGTATCTCCATCGCCTCCGAGCCGTGTGCTGATAACCTGTGAACCTATAACATCATATACGGTAATCAATGTCCCGGCCGGGCAATTGATGGCAATCTCGTTTTTGCTTATATAGCTTATGAATTCTCTTTCTATAGGTTTGACTTCGTCAATGGATGTATAGTCTCCAAAATATATATGGCCGATATCTCCCATCGCGGAACTGCTTCTTGTCCCGTCGGTCTGCTCTATATTCACGGTTGTTCCGTCGAATGTTATTTTCTTGAGCTTGCCGAGTTCGACAATCTCGTTGTTGTTGCCGCTTTTCTCAATGAGCATGTGCTGGGCCGAAATTGGAAGGCATGCAACAAGCAACAGTGCTGTAAATATATGTTTCATATATGTTCTTGAATTTTGAATATGTTAGAGGTCTATTGAATATCCCAATCCAACGGCATGGCCTTTGGGCTCATCGTCATCATTGGCGTCCTGGTACAGATAGAATAACGATAATGCGTTCTGTTTGTTTATCTTGTAGCTTGCTCCGATACGGTAGCGCATCTTGTCACATCCTTTCCAATCGTCGAGGCGTGAATACAATTCAACCGAAGCAAACGGGTTGATCTTGCATTTCGGTATGTTCCATTTTATACCGAAACGTGAGCGGAGCGTAGTGTTGTACTTTGGTTCTTTCAGTTCTGGCTCTGTTCTTTTTGTCCAGCCGTCATCTTCGGAATCAAGTTCGTCTTCGCCTAAACTGTATCTGTACTTTGTCTCGTCTGTCATTGCCGAGTTGGTACGTGTGTATTGCAGGCGTTCACGCAACGAGAGCTCAACACGTCCAATCTTGTATTCGCCGCTTAAGGTGAAATGGAAGCGGTGGCGCTCTGTCCAGTAGCTGTGATCAACATTGTAGTTGTAGAACTTGTTGCCGTCGAGGTCGATCGAGGTGTCGTAGTCGTTAAGTTCGTCATCCCATTTCAACTTCATCGTTTCCGGTTTGTGGCAATACATGAAAATGTATCCGGCACTTATCTTAAGCCATTTGGTGAGCTTGTAGCTTGCACCGACACCAAAGGAGTATCGCTCAATACTGCTTACGCCTTCTATCGTACGCATTTCGGCCTCGAAGTCAAGCTTGAACTTCTTGCTTAGCTTCTTTGAGGCCTCTATTGTTGTCCATACACCGAATTCGCTGTCGTTGTCCTGTGCAAGAATGCCGTTAAGCGGTGCAATGGCAAGCAATGCGATTGTCAGGTACTTGATCAAACCTGTTCTTCTGTTATTTAAGCTTGTATTCATCTGTAGGAGTTTTTAATGTTGTATCTACTGAGTTGTTTGACGTATTGTCCTTATAATACATTTTGACGATTGCGGCATCCTTTAGAAAATCGATTGCACCGACTTCTACTTTTTCAATCTTGAGTCCAGTGCGTTTTTCTAGATCTGCGATGAGCTCACTTCTCTTGTCGGGTGTGATGAGGCTTACGTTGTCGTACTTTATGACCTTGTATGAGTAGTGGCTGATGAGCAACTTGCTCTCGCAAATCCATATAGAAAGAATGAACAGCAAGTTTATTATAATGACTTCTCCATAGCTCAACTCGCTCACGGTGAGTCCGTTGATTGCACTTAAGGCAATAATTATGAACAGATATGTCATTTCTCTGATGGCTACTTGCTCTGTACGGTAGCGTATTATGCTGAATATTGCAAATAGACCTAATGCTATACCGGCTTTCAATTTGACATCACCCAATACGTATATGAGCATGAATGTACTTATTGCAATAAGAATGTATGTGAAGAAGAATTCTCCTCTCTTGCATTTTGGATAATAGAGCCAGCGTACTACAATCATAATAGCCAAAAGATTTACTATGAATGCAATAAGCAAATCCTTGACGTGCCTCATGTCAATAAACTTGTGGTTGCTGATACGCTTGTCTTTCAGTCCTATTGCCATTTTTTCGTCATCATCGTCGTCATCGAAGTCGAAATTGAAGAAACTTTCGGCTTGGATACCTGCAGTGACAGTGGCAATCCCTGTTGGAGCTACGGCTGTAGAGCTTGCTGTTGCGGGAATGGCAAGCAACATGCAGAACAGAAGCAGTGTGGTTAATTGTTTCATCCCTTTTGTTTTTATAGTTTGTTTTCCATTTTTCCTATCATTGTCAGCCTTTCCTTGAAATTGTTTCTTTTGAGGTCTTTGTTCGTCAATGCGCTGCCGATACAGTATTTGCTGAATCCGGAACGCTTGATTCGCAACTCCCTTATTATCTCAAGGGCTGGAGAAGACACGTTTCCGTCGCGTTTGAGCTCGATTATGGCAACCTTCTGCAATTTGTCGTGCATATTGCTCTTGAGATGATGGAATCGAAGGTTGAAGTCTATTGTAAGTCTTTCTGTTTTCCCTATATTTACTAGAGTTATGCGGTTGAACCAGTTTTCGATTACAGGTGAAATCTCTTCAATGGCGTACCAGGCATGCTTGTCCATGAACGGGATAATGCTGTCATACTCCTTCTGTATTGTTTCAAGGGCTGTTATGGATATGCGCTTTTTCTTGGTACGGCCATGATTGTTCTTGTTCTTTATCTCAAAATATGTGTCATCGCTGTCCATATATGTCCTTACCCGGATTTTCTCCCTGATGGTCCTGCCGCAATGGTGCATGCGGTACATCTGGTAATCGTCTGTGTCGAAATATGTAGTGTGGTAGCTTGCAATGCGCTTGCCGTTGATTTCCTGTATGTAGTATTTACCCTGGACAGCAATGAGGAATGAATGAAGCTGCTCTATTGTCGCGACAAATTTAGTGTCAGTCCTGTTCATAAGCTTTATGCCCGACATCTCATCGAGAGTTATCGGGGGAAGCATCAGGGCTTTGTCGTTTATTCCTTTTGTCATCTTGCGCCAATATATAATAATACAAATATATGGTATTTTTTATAATATTGCAAATTATTTGTTTATTTTATATTAAACCGCAAGGAATAAATGCGGCTTTTTCAATTGTGTAGTTCTGTTTGCCATTAATTCAGGAAATGTTACCTTTGCAAAAACAGTTATATAATGAATGTAAGAGAAATAATAGATAAGTTCTATCCTGAAGAGAATGGTTTGAAGAAAATTTACATGATACATGCAGTGAAGGTAAAGGATATGGCGCTTGGAATGGCATGCAGACATCCAGAACTGAATATAGACACTACGTTTGTGGAAGAGGCTGCGATGTTGCATGATTTAGGTATTTTCTTGACAGATGCTCCTCGTATTCATTGTTTTGGTAATGAACAATATCTATGTCATGGCTATTTGGGCGCAGAACTATTGCGTGCCCTTGGGTATGAGCGTCATGCTCGTGTATGCGAGCGTCATACAGGTACAGGGCTTTCGAAGGAACAAATAGTAAGCAACGGGTGGAATTTGCCGGTAAAGGATTTTTACCCAGAAACGATAGAAGAGCAGCTTATATGCTTTTCGGACAAGTTTTTTTCAAAGACGAAATTTCTTGAGATTCCGCGTACTCTTCAGCAGGTCAAGGAGAGTATGGCGAAGATTTCAGAAGAGTCTGTGCGGAAAATCGAAGTATGGGCAAAGATGTTCATGTGATAATGGCAAAGGGTTGCTTTCTTGATTCTGTTTTCTAGAAGGCTCTTCCTCTCTGTATTGTTTGTATCTATGAGACGAATCCCGAATATAGACCGGGTTGTAAGCGGCGCTCCTCGGCGAAGCTGAAGCTTTTTTTGTCGCAAACGACGCTCTTTTCGCGTCATTGCTGTGAAAATATTCAAGCAAGCTTGATGTTTTTTTGCCCGTTTGTTACTATCTTTGTAATCTGTTCGCAGGTATATGTTCAAATGAGAATAGGTTTTGTGAAAATATTCTTCGCGCTTGTATTGCTGGCTGTCTTCTTGACAAGGCCTGCCGGTGCGCATGTCGTGAATCCAGAATTCTCGTATATGTTGCATGCAATGAATGATTCCTTGCCTGCCGATTCTCTCTCTCTGCCGGATTCTTTATCTGTTGATTCCTTGTCTCTCGAATCCGACTCGATAGAAAAAAAAGACAAAAAGAGTTCGATAGATTCTCCTGTTTTCTACGAATGTACCGACTCTATGGTGTGGTCCAGAGAGGGAAATGCTTTCCTTTATGGAAATGGAAAGGTTACATATGACAGGGTTGAACTGACTGCGGATGTCATCACAATGAATATGGACAGCAGTCTCGTCCATGCAACCGGGCGTGTCGATTCCGCAGGTGTAAAAGTGGGTCTTCCTATATTCAAAGATGGCGGAACGCCTTACGAGTCGGACAGGATGAGCTATAATTTCAAAAGCAAGAAAGGTTTTATAAGCAATGTATATACCCAGCAAGGCGATGGCTTCATTATGGGTGGAAAGGCAAAGAAGGATTCTACCGATATATTCTACTCCCAGGATGGAAAATATACGACTTGTGATGCTGAACACCCTCATTTCTATATACAGTTGACCCGCGCCAAGGTGCGTCCGAAGAAAGATGTCGTTTCCGGCCCGTTGTATCTTGTTGTGGAAGACGTGCCTTTGCCTCTTGCTCTGCCTTTCGGCTATTTCCCTTTTACTAGCAGCTATTCTTCGGGTATAATCATGCCTACTTATGGTGATGAAATGGAACGTGGGTTCTATCTGCGCGAAGGAGGATACTATTTTGCCATAAGCGACAAGATGGACTTGCGCCTGACGGGAGAAATATACACAAAAGGCTCATGGGGATTAGGCGGTGCTTCTACATATGCCAAGAGGTACCGGTATTCCGGAAATGTAAACTTCAGCTATCTTGTGACCAAAGATGGCGAGAAGGGCTTGCCTGGCTATGCTGTCGGAAAGAACTTCCGTTTGCAGTGGAGTCATCGTCAGGACCCTAAGGCGCGCCCTAACAGCAATTTCTCGGCGAGCGTTAATTTTGCCACAGCGAGCTATGAACGTGCAAATCTTAACAGCTTGTATAATCCTATCCTGAATTCACAGAGTATGAGGACATCAAGTATAAGCTACTCTCATACTTTCCCTGAAATAGGTTTGACGATATCTGCTACAACAAACGTAGCTCAGAATGTACAGGATTCGACACTCTCCCTTACCCTGCCTAGCTTGAGCATATCTTTAAGCAGAAAATACCCGTTCAAGAGAAAAAAACGTGCCGGTGACGAGCGTTGGTATGAGAAGATTTCTCTGTCATACAGTGGCCAGATGAGCAACAGCATCTTTGCCAAGGAAGACAAGGTGTTCGATTCTAACCTTGTGAGGGAATGGAAAAACGGTTTCAAGCACTATATCCCCATAAGTGCGACATTCCAGCTTTTTGATGTGATAAATATTACGCCTAGCTTTAACTATACAGAGCGTTGGTATCTGAAAAAGGTCAATCAGAGTTGGGACAACAAGACCAATAGTGTTGTTCGTGATACTATCAACGGCTTTAACCGTGTGTATAACTATAATTTTTCAATATCAGCTAATACAACGCTCTATGGTTTCTATCAGCCGGCCGGTTTCTTGAAAAAAAGCAGGATACATACTATCCGTCATGTCTTCAAGCCTTCTATTTCATTTACATATGCTCCGGATTTCGGAGACCCTAGTTACGGATATTACGATTCATATGTATATACAGACAAGAACGGAGAAGTGCGAACTGTCGAATATTCGCCATATCAGAACAGCCTTTACGGGATTCCCGGAAAAGGCAAGACCGGGAGCATCTCATTAAGCGTAAGCAATAATATTGAGATGAAATGGCGTACCAAGAACGATTCTCTGAAGAAAGTGAGCATAATAGATGAATTGGGTGCTTCTATCTCTTATAATCTTGCTGCAGAGACGAGGCCGTGGAGTAATCTGAGTACCCGATTGCGTCTTAAGCTTTCCAAGAACTACACTTTTAGCCTTAATGCAACGTGGGCGACATATGCTTATGAGTTCAATGAGCGCGGTCAGGTAGTGGTCGGTGAGAGGACTGAGTGGTCTTACGGGCGTTTTGGACGATTCCAGGGAATGAGCCAGAACATCTCATATACGTTCAACAACAAAACGTTCGGCAAGTTGAAGAAATGGCTTTTTGGCGATGAGCCGGGTGAAAAAGAGGAAGGCGAAGGTTCTGAATCAGAAGAAGGGAACAAGAAGGAGGTTAAGGGGAACAAGGAATCCTTGCGTGAGAGTAACTCCAAGAAATCGAAGGATGCAGAGGTGGACGAGAATGGATATATGCCGTTCAAGTTCCCGTGGAACTTGACAGTTTCTTATGGTATAATAATGGCAGAGGATACTTCTGCTGAGATTGATATCAAGACAATGCGTTATCCGTACAAGTTTACCCAGAATCTTAACTTTTCGGGCAGTATCGGCATTTCGGACAACTGGAACATCAACTTTACTTCGGGATATAATTTCGAATTCAAGAAACTGACAACTACAATGCTCAATATATCACGTGACCTTCACTGTTTTGAAATGTCATGCGGAATCGTTCTTGAGCCTTATACTTCTTTCAATTTCAGTTTCCGTGCGACATCTCAGATGCTTGCCGATGCTCTTAAATTCGAGAAACGTAGCAGCGGAAGTACAAATGTCGAGTGGTACAACGACTAAAATCATCCATTACCATGTAATTGGATCTTTGCCATGCTCGGTAAGGTATCTGTTTGCCTTGCTGAAATGATGGTTGCCAAAGAAACCTTGGTATGCCGATAGAGGAGACGGGTGCGGAGATGTCAATACCAGATGTCTTGTTCGGTCTATGAATGCACCCTTCTTCTGTGCATAGCTGCCCCAAAGAATAAACACTATATTTTCTCGCAGCGTTGCAAGCTGGCGTATGGCTGCATCTGTAAATTCTTCCCAGCCTCGTCTTTGGTGCGACCCGGCCTGGGATGCACGAACGGTAAGCGTAGCGTTCAGCAATAATACTCCCTGGTCACTCCAACGTGTTAGGTCTCCGTCTTGGGGAACTGGGGTTCCGGTATCACTTGCAATCTCTTTGAATATGTTCATGAGTGATGGCGGGAACTGTATGCCTTTATTGACCGAAAAGCATAGGCCGTTGGCCTGGCCTGCACCATGGTATGGATCCTGTCCCAATATGACAACTTTCACCTTGTCGAACGAGCAGCGGTCAAATGCGTTGAATATGAGCTTTGCCGGAGGGTAAATCGGAATATTGCCAGAATATTCATTTCTGACAAATTCTGTGAGGTGCTTGAAGTATTCTTTCTCAAATTCCTCCTTGAGCACCTCTTTCCAACTGCTCTCTATTTTTATGCTCATACTGTTTATATAAGAGGTATATTAAGTTCCTTGCATTCGCGACGCATCTCTTCCGGCCAGATGCTTGATTGTATCTCGCCTATATGTGCCTTCTTGAGCAAAAGCATACATAGTCTCGATTGTCCTATTCCTCCTCCAATGCTTAATGGCAGTGTACCTTCAAGCATGCGACGGTGGAAGTATAGTTGTTTGCGCTCTTCTTTGCCCGATTTTTCCAGTTGGTGAAGAAGGGCCTTGCGGTCAACTCGTATGCCCATTGATGAAAGCTCCATTGCCTTTCCAAGCACATCGCTCCATATCATAAGGTCGCCATTCAAGCCGTAGAATCCGTCTTCATTAAGTGTGCTGTAATCATCGTAGTCGGGTGCGCGGTTATCATGGGACTTGCCGTCTTCAAGTTCGTTGCCTATACCGATAATGAATACAGCACCATGTTTTCTGGTTATCTCCTCTTCTCTTTCTTTGGGAGAGAGTTCGGGGTACATCCTGCGAAGCTCCTCGCTATGTATGAACTCAATCTTTTCAGGGAGTGAGGGGTGTAACTGCGGGTAACATTCACTTAGCGTGAATTCCGTGTGGAGTATGGCAGAGTATATCTCTTCAACTATCTCTTTGAGGAAAGCTACGCTGCGCTCCTTTTCTGTTATGACACGTTCCCAGTCCCACTGGTCAACATATAGCGAGTGCAGATTGTCAAGCTCTTCATGTGCGCGTATGGCATTCATGTCGGTGTATATGCCGTATCCTTTGGCAATATCGTATTCGGCGAGTGTCACACGTTTCCATTTTGCGAGTGAGTGTACAACCTCTGCTACAGAACCGTTCATGTCCTGTATCGGAAAACTGACAGCGTTCTCATAACCGTTCAGGTCATCGTTGAGGCCTGTCCCTTGCAGTACGAACAAAGGTGCGGTTACGCGACGTAGGCGCAGCGATGAAGATAGATTCAACTGAAATGTCTCTTTTATCTGCTTGATGGCTAATTCCGTCTGTTTAAGATCGAGAAGCGGCTTGTATTCATTGGGAAGTCTGTAGAGTTTCATATTATTGACAATTTGTCTTGACAAATCGTTTGTCTAGTGCTAATTTTTAATTTTTTGTGTTGTGTACTTGATAAAATTGTGGCAAAGATACATATTTGCTTTATTTTATCCAATATAATGTTAGTAAAATAATCGAAAATCTATTTTGGGCTGAAATCTTATTTTTGGTATAATGACAATGCTTACTTTGCAAATTATTTGTATCTTCGCATCAGTTTATGACATTGGTCCCGTAGCTTAGCCGAATAGAGCGTCAGATTCCGGTTCTGAAGGTCGTGGGTTTGAATCCCACCGGGATCACAAGTTCCGTAATGGAACGAGATAATCTATTACATCAACTATTTATTGATATGAATGCATTATTGTATTATATTACTCTGTTCTTTCTGTTTATAGTCAATAAGTTGCCTTTCTTCTTGTTGTATATTTTATCGGATCTTCTCTATTTTGTGGTATATTATGTGGCCCGATACCGTCGCAAGGTCGTACGTGAGAATCTTGTGAATTCTTTCCCCTCCAAGAGCCTTAAGGAAATAAAGTCCATTGAAAAGAAGTTCTATCATCGCCTGTGTGATTTCTTCATGGAGACAGTGAAACTTTATGGAATAGGGGAAAAGGAAGCGCGAAAGCGTATGGAGTTTGTCGGAATGGACAAAATGCAACGTTCTATTGATGACGGTCATTCTTGTGTGGTTTATATGGGTCATATGTTCAATTGGGAATATATGAACTCTGTTTCGTTGTATTTCGACCTTGAAAAGGTCTTTGTCGGCGAAATATACCATCCTTTGCGCAATATCCGTTTTGATGAGTTGATGCGTTGCGTACGTGGCCAGTTTGGTGCAGAGCCTGTCCCTATGAAGAATACGCTGCGACGTATTATGCAAGCCGAGAAAGAGGGTAAGCGTTTTGTCGTCGGTTTTGTAGCTGACCAGTTGCCTAAGTGGGAGGGTATAAAGCATTGGGTTGACTTCCTGAATCAGGATACTCCCGTTTTTGTCGGTACTGAGAAGATTGCGCAGCGTTCCCATGCAGCTGTATATTACGCGTGGATAGAGCGTGTAAAGCGCGGTTATTATAGAGTGCATGCAGAGTGTTTGGCAGAGGATGCGTCTCTGCTTCCTGAATTTGGAGCTACAGAACTTTATTACAAGCGATTGGAAGCTAATATAAATAAGTATCCAGAGCTCTGGCTTTGGACTCACAAACGCTGGAAACGTACTAGGGAAGCCTTTGAGGAAAGGGAAAAAAGACGTTTGGATACGTTGAAGAGAAGGGCTGAAAAGAATGAATAGGGTGCATGATACTACAGTACATACAACAAAAGGCTGCATTTCTGCAGCCTTTTGTTGTATATAATGTTCATCAATAAGCTCTGGCGAACAGAACACGTCGTGCTGACGGTTTTCCTGTAACCATACATGTTCCGGGTGTCTCGTCCCACCCGATGGGTATGCATCGTATTGTTGCCTTTGTGTCGTTCTTTATCTGTTCTTCTGTTTCTGGTGTGCCGTCCCAATGTGCTAGGATGAAACCGCCTTTTTCAATCTCGGCCTTGAACTCTTCGTATGTGTCAACAGAGCGTGTGCATGCTTCACGCATCGCAAGAGCCTTTGCGTGCAGGTTGTTCTGTATATCGTCAAGAAGTTGTCTTACATGTTCTACGATACCTTCAAGCTGACGTGTTTCCTTTGTCAATGTGTCACGACGCATGACTTCTATGGTTCCGTTGTCAATATCGCGTGCTCCCAATACAAGACGTACCGGAACGCCTTTCAACTCGTATTCGGCAAACTTGAATCCAGGACGTCGGTTGTCGGCATCGTCAAATTTGACTGTTATGCCAAGTTTCTTGAGTTCTGCAACTATTGGATCTATCTTTTCCTTTATAATGCCCAGCTGCTCTTCATTCTTGTAGATAGGGACAATTACAACCTGTATAGGAGCCAATGCCGGAGGCAGTACAAGTCCATTGTCATCGGAATGGGTCATGATAAGCGCTCCCATAAGGCGAGTTGAAACTCCCCATGAAGTGGCCCATACATATTCTAGGTTGTTGCTCTTGTCAACGAATTGTACGTTGAATGCCTTTGCAAAGTTCTGTCCGAGGAAGTGTGATGTGCCGCACTGCAATGCCTTTCCATCTTGCATCATGCCTTCTATGGTATATGTATCGAGGGCTCCTGCAAAACGTTCATTGGCGCTTTTTACACCCATGACAACTGGCAAGGCCATATATTTGTTTGCAAAGTCGTTATAGACGTGAAGCATTGTGCGTGCCTCCTCTTCTGCCTCTTCGCGTGTGGCATGTGCAGTATGTCCTTCTTGCCATAGGAACTCGGCTGTACGCAAGAACAGGCGAGTACGCATCTCCCAACGCATGACGTTTGCCCACTGGTTTATTTTAATAGGCAGGTCGCGGTACGACTGTATCCAGTTCTTGTACGAACTCCATATAATGGTTTCCGATGTTGGGCG
>JAEIGA010011147.1_pt1 | contig 13650 bp, 11 predicted proteins | sample 9270691 | NCBI WGS metagenome assembly JAEIGA01 (sample SAMN17057246, study PRJNA624740) | gut metagenome | biome: biome; isolation source: fecal sample | host: Bos grunniens | place: China: Xizang | collected 2019
AGGCCTTCGAGGATGCAAATGTGGAACTGACCACCCTTTCGAACTACGACACCCTCATCGAGGTCGCTCATGAGACCGGCTATGTAAAGGAATCGGAGATAGCCGTCCTCAAGGAGTGGAGAGTCTCACCTTCAACCTGGGGGAAATAGCCGCATGGTGAACTACAAGAGCAAGAAAGCTGTCGTTTCGAAGGCACCGTATGAGTTGTATATGGCCTTCGTGGACATGCGTAACTTCATCCAGTTCCTTCCGGAAGAGAAGAAGGCCGATGTGACTGCTGATTACGATTCGATCCATGCGTCTGTGCAGGGATTCAACATCGGAGTCAGAGTGACTGACAGGGTGCCGTATTCCAGGATCGCGTTTGCCGATGACGGGGCTCCCTTCAAGTTCGCGCTTCAGATGCATTTCAATCCGGCAGCCGACCCATACAAGACGGATTTCCAGATCGAGCTGGATGCCGATCTGAACTTCATGATGAAGACTCTTCTGGGCTCGAAGATCCAGGGGGCTCTGGACAAGGTCGTGGATTCGTTGGTCGATGTTTCCGAGGGACGTGTGCCGGAGGGAGTCGATCTTTCCAAATTATGATAAAGGACAGTTTCAGAAGATATCTGGAAGAGGCGATAGGGAGCGGGAATGCCCTTGTCGCTTTTTCTGCATTTGATAAGCCCGCTTCTGTCGCAGTCAGGGCAAATCCGTTCAAGAAGGGGGTGGTGCCTCAAGGGTGCGAAGTGGCCTGGTGCAGACATGGACGTATGCTTGCGGAGCGTCCGTCATTCACCTTGGATCCTCATTTTCATGGCGGGGCATATTATGTCCAGGATTCGTCCTCCATGTTTGTGGGGCATGTTTTCAGAACCCTCATGAAACAGGCTTCTGTGCCGAAGAACCGTCCGGTGAGGGTGCTTGATCTCTGTGCCGCGCCTGGGGGAAAGACTACGGATCTGGCAGCCTCTCTGAGGGAGATGTTCGGGGATGACTTCCTGCTTGTCTCCAATGAAGTCATGAAGCAGAGAGCGGGGATTCTGGCAGACAATGTCGCCCTGTGGGGTGACCCGAATGTCGTTGTCACCTCTGATGACCCTCGTGCATTCGCTTCCCTGACAGGTTTCTTCGACGTTATAGTAGCTGATGTGCCTTGCTCCGGAGAAGGAATGTTCCGAAAGGACGAGGAGGCGCAGGACCAGTGGTCTGAGGACAATGTCGCCTTGTGCGAGGCGCGGCAGCGAAGGATAGTGGCTGATGTCTGGCCGTCGCTTGCCACGGGCGGCCTGTTCATATATTCCACCTGCACGTTCAATGTTCGTGAAAATGACGGAAACGTGGAGTGGATATCAGAGGAGCTTGGTGCGGAATGCCTGTTGAGGGAGGACATTGCCGGTGGATCCGACGGAGTCCTGAAGACTGCGCTGGGCTATAGCCTTGTCCCAGGTCTTGTCAAGGGGGAAGGACAATATTGCAGTGCTCTCAGAAAGACTTCCGAAGCGGAATATGTGGAGGTGAAGCCTCGTCAGAGCCGCCCTGGCAGGGGCGGTCGGGAGGTAGCCGTCCCGAAGGGTGCCGGGGAACTTCTGAACAGACAGGTGCATTTCAGAATGAAGGGTGACACTCTGACTGCTGTTCCTTCCGAACTGGCATCGTATGTGGCAACCTTGGAGCAGAGCCTGCATATTATTGCGGCAGGTTGTGCAGTGGGAACAGTGAAGGGGAACATTCTGGTTCCGGATGCTGACCTGGCTCTGTCGCTGCTTTTGAATGAAAAGGCGTTCCTCTCGGTGGAAGTGGACAGGCAGACGGCGTTAGCTTATCTGCACAGGGATGCGATAACGCTTCCAGCCGGAACGGAAAAGGGATATGTATTGATCAGGCATGAGGGACTGCCGCTGGGATTCGTCAAGAACCTCGGCAACAGGTGCAACAGTCTGCACCCTCAGAGCCGTAGAATCAGAATGAATATATGAAACGAATTATTATTCTGCTTGCAGCTTTTTGGACGGTGGGTATGTCGGCGCAGACTGCAGAGCGTTATGAGCAGCGCTATGACCTGCTTGTGTCCCAGTTCGGCCCTGCCGGTGTGGGAGTGGAGACCGTACTGGACAGATGGGCTGAGGTGGATTCCACAAATGCGAAGATGCTGTTTGCCCGTTTCCGTTTCCTGTTCACGAAGGCTCAGACAACGTCTGTTGTGGTGAGACCGGAAAAGAAATATCTGGGAATGGAACCGCTTCTGTCACTCAAGGACAGCCTTGGAAATGATGCACACTATTATCAGGTCAACGACTTTGATGACGAACTTTATGGTCTGGCGATCAAGACGTTGGACAGGGCCATTGCTCATCATCCGGACAGGCTGGACTTCCGCTGCGTCAAGGCGAATGCCTACATAGCATATGAAAAGGACAGTCCTGACATGGCTCTGGCGTACCTGATGGATCTGGCCGATGCGAATGTCAAGAGAGCAGGAAGACAGTGGGTGTATGAACTTGAAAAGGTGGACGATGCATTCTTTGCGGATGCCATGCAGGAGTACTGCTACAGTTTCTATTCGATAGGTTCGCCTGCTTCCATGAAGGCATTCAGGGCTCTGTCTGAAAAGATGCTTGCCCTCTATCCCGACAATGTCGAGTTCATGAATAACATCGGGTCATATCACATGATCGCAGAAAAGGATTATAAGGCAGCTCTGAAAGTGTATTCCAAAGTGCTCAAGAAGAAGCCTCACGACTATATCGCAATCAAGAACAGTTCTCTGGCAGCAAGGCAGATGGGTAATGTGAAACTTGAAAAGAAATATCTTGCACTGCTGGCCGAGCATGGACCGGAAGAGGAACAGGCAGCTGCTCAGCATCGTCTTAAAGTACTGGAGACCAAGAAGAAATAGAATGGATGCATCATTGTTCATATCACGCAGACTGAGATTCAAGGGAAATATAGCGATGACTTCGATTGCGATAAGTTTCCTTGTGATGATCATTGCTGTGGCGGTCTCTTCCGGATTCAGAAACGAGATCCGCGGCGGAATCTCATCAGTGTCCGGAGACATACAGCTTCAGCCGCTGAACATGAACCTTCTGGACTCAGCCTCTCCAGTGGAAAAGGACGCTTCGTATATCCCTCATATAAGGCAGATGGAAGGCGTTTCGGAAGTGATACCGGTCATCTACCGTGCAGGAATCGTCAAGAATGGAACTGATATTCACGGAATTCTTGTCAAAGGACTTCCTGACGGATTTCTTCCTTTTGAAAATTCGGACTCGGTGCAGCTCGCGGTTGCCATACCATCCCGTCTGGCTGAACAGGCAGGTATAGGAGAAGGCGACAGGATGCTCACATATTTTGTCGGCGACAAGGTGCGTGCCCGGCAGTTCAACGTCGTTTCTGTGTATGATGCAATGGTGGAGACGGAGGCAGGACTTATAGTTTATGCCTATCTTGCAGATCTTCAGCGTCTTAACGGCTGGAATGAAGGCCAGGTTTCCTCTATTGAAATCATGCTGGATGAAGATTCCCGGGAGGAAGACAGGATAAGTGAACTGACTGAGGAGGCCGGATATCTTGCCTATGCCTATACAGCAGAGGATGAAACCACAGTTGTGGCTTCTTCCTCTGTGTCGAGATATCCTCAGATTTTTGACTGGCTGAATCTTCTGGACTTCAATGTCCTTTTCATTCTTCTGCTGATGACGGTGGTTGCCGGCTTCAACATGATTTCCGGCCTTCTGATAATGCTCTTTGAGAACATTTCAACCATCGGTCTGTTGAAGACTCTGGGAATGACAGACAGGTCCATTGCGAAGGTCTTCCTGTCGAGCTCGGCTGTCCTTATGATAAAAGGAATGGCCATAGGCAATGCCCTGGCCATCATCTTCTGTGTGGTGCAGTCTTCCACACATATTCTCAAACTGAACCCCGAGAATTACTTCGTTTCTTTTGTTCCTGTCCATCTGGATCTGGGGCTGATCCTGACGGCTGACATGGTTTCGTTTGCAGTCATAATGCTGCTGTTGCTGATCCCTTGTCTGTTCATCTCGAAAGTCGATCCGGCAGACACCGTGAGGGTCAGATAGAAGGACATATGGTGCAGAACGCATCATAATGTGAGAACACCTGGTCCACATATGCGATGGTCTCATGTCCCTGGAACTTTCCAAGTCTCACAGACTCTTCCACAAGAATCGAGTCTTCCCTCATGAGCGGAATCACCTTCACGACTTCATCCCAAACGGTGTTGTCGATCTGGCGGCTTGCAGCAAGGTTACGGCAGTCTATGATTCTGCCTTCTCCCGCATTATATGCCGCAAGGGTGAACTTTATGAGTTCCTCACCCTCAAGGCCGTCCTTTCTGAACATGTTCTGAAGCCTTCTCAGGTGCTTTGTGCCCGCTATGATGTTCTGCTCCGGATCGAGGAGGTTCTCCACATCGTAATATGTCGCTGTCGAAGGCATTACCTGCATCAGACCCTGTGCTCCTCTGAATGAGGCTGAGCCTATTGCAAATCTTGATTCCTGATACAGGACGGAGGCAAGCATCCTCCAGTCCCAGCCAAGAGTCGCGGCATATTTGCGTATGATCTCATCGTAAGGACTGATCGTTCCGGTCTTCGCTCCCCGTTCCACAAGCTTGTGCGGATTGTAGGTCGCTGAGAATCTGGATTCCAGGCGCGAAAATTCCTCAGATCCCTTCATGTGGCTGATCCATCTGTCAAACTGCCGGAGCGTTTCTTCGTCAGTAGATCCGGTCGCCCAAACGGAGCATCCCGTGAGCTGTCTGAGGGTGTTTATCCCGTGGTCTGCGAGTGTGGTGTCATGTGTGATGACTATGTCCACCTTACCCTGTCGCAGAGAGTCGATATAGTTGTCGTTTCTTCCGGCTGCGACAAAGCGTACGTCGCAGTGGTTGTCCTGAGCAAGTCTGCTCATCAATTCGTAGTTGAGTCCTGTCTCAAGGCCATGATTGCCATACATGTCATTTCCGAGGTCTATGGCGCATACAAGCTCCTTGCCTGCAAGTGTGTTTACGGAGCGGGCTCCGCTGAGCATTCGTCCCTTTTCACAAAGGGGGGTCATACATATGACCATCAATGTCACTACTACGTTTCTTAATCTTCTTGTTTGCTTTCCACTAAAATTCATCATCGTAAATTTGTGGCACTCTGTCTGCCGCCCCCGGCGGACATGCCGCCAGGCAGACCGGAGCCGCCTCTGTTACCTCCCGACCCGGAGGCTCCTGAAGTGCCAGTTGACTTGTTCTTACCCGGTAGGGTCCAGAACGGCCAGGAAATACCCAGTTTTATAGCTCTCTGAGAGGCAATGTATCCGTCTGCCGTGAAGTAGTCTGCCGATTTGTTCGGCCATCCCATGTTGATGTTGACTCCCTTGACGAACAGACTTACCCTCTTCCATTGGATGTTCACGAAGACATCTATATAAGGGCAGTTTCCGAATTTTTCCTGTGTCTGGTTGTAAAACACTCCGAGAACCGGGTTGTATGCGGGAGCATACCATCTCGTCGTGTAAAGAGCATTGGCACCGATCTGCATCTGCATGACGTTCTTCACGACATCGAACTGCAGGTAGTACCTGAAATTGAGTGCGAGCATCGGCAGCGGCATGACCTCCTCATTGGAGGACAGCTGGAACATGGCCTTGTGGTCAAGGTGCACCGGACCTAACTTGAAGTCCTTCCTGAGTTCCGCAGTGAGGATGCTCATCGGTTTTGTGTTCTGTCTGACGATACCGAGGGTATCGTAGTATATGTTGTTGTTCAGCAATGCATATCCGAACGATGCGGCCAGTTTCCACTTAGGCACGGACACCGCAGCCTCTACCTTTGTCCGGGATATCTTGCTGAAGTTGTTGTCCCACTTGAAATGGTTTGTATAAAGGTGCTGCTCGTAGTAGTCAGGCTCCCTGAGGCTTGTCTCGAAGTGGCCGTCTATCGTGAGCGGGCTCTTCCTGTCCCTTCTGAAAGGGTAGAAGTTGGCCTTTATGTTACCTTCGATTCCGAAGTCGTTGATCTCGTGTCCGGCGAATGTATAGTCACCGTTTGCATTCCAGGTGAAGTAGTTCCTGTACCTTCCGTTTGCTCCGGCATAAAGATACACGGAGTTCTGGAGCACATTCACCGGTCCTGTCAGGTAGCTTACAGGACTGAATGCATAGTGGTTGACGAGTTTGTCTCCGATTCCCACATCTATCTTTGAGACAATGGCGTCATCAGTCCAAGGCTGAAGTCTGAGGAACACCTTGTTGTCCAGACGCATGACCCTCAGGGAGTCCATGCTCGTGGTCGGATTGAGGTAGAATCTGTCATGGTAGAAGGCCTTGCCGGCTTCGTCTGAAATCTTGTCGGTGTAGGTCTTTCTGAATACGGAATATTCGCTGCTGTGGCCTATGAAGGCTGTGGTTACATCGGTTATGAGCGTGTCTGCAGCGACCTCGGTTTCCGGTTTTGCCTGAGCAGTCTCCTTTTCAAGGTATGCAGCTATTGCAGTGGAGTCTCCGCTGGCCATGATGCTGTCGCGGACTTCCGTCTCTCTCTTCTGTCTCTTCCTTTCGGCTCTCACCTCCTTGTCAAGGAATGTGAACGGAATTCTGTAGGTCTGGTCCAGATAGACGGTGTTCTTGCGGAGCTGATTTGAGGCGTCTTTCAGATTAACCTCGATCTCGCGGGCATCGACTGTCGTATCCCGGATCCATGAAGTCTCGGTCACTCCGCCGTTTTCACTCCTGATGATCCTGTTATATATGTAGCCTGCGTGCATGAGATATTTCTCTCCCATGTAGTTTGCGGCAGCAACGGCTGTTCTGTTTCCTGTGTCTTCCCTTCTGAGCATTCCGTTGCCCTTGAAGCTGTTGTATTGCAGCATTATGTTCAGCTTCGGAGTAATGTTCTGGGTCGTAAGGATCTTGATGTTGCCTTCTTCCTTATCCTGGTTTGCGAACAGTGTTCCCCAATAGCAGAGTTCAGTGTATGGCGTCTTCGTGTTGAACTGAGGAAGAGTCTCATGACTGAATGACCAGGATTTATATGGAGTGTAGAAAATTGCGTTATCCTCCTCCTCTCTCTTGAAATAATCGTACATCTGGACAGGAGAACCGGCCACACCGAGCCATGAGGCATTGATGTCATCCTTCATGAACGGATAGTCGTAGAAGTTGTTGTTGTATGAAGTATCCGATACCTGTTCGCGGAGGTTGTCCAGATTCTGGAACCTCGGATCTATGGTCCAGGTCACTATCCTCTTGTATTTCATGGAATCCGGGAGGGCAAATGTTTCAAGGATTCTCGGAGTAGCCTCGATTATGCTGTCTTTGCGGGCTCTGATGCTATCCTTGATCTCCATCTTGCGGGTTGCAGCTGCGATAAGTCCCGGAAGAGCCTGCTCCGCGTCATATTTCTTTCTCTCCTTTCTGCTGAGAGAGGCATACCATGCGTTGAATTTCGCGACGGCAACTTCTGTCGAGTCCTTTATGTATAAGGAGTCCAGCTTCTGGAGCTCAAGCGTGTCGCCGGCCTGGATGAGCGAGTCACGCACCTCGATCCTTGTCAGGGAATCCCTGATGGCGATGTAGTACTTGAACTTGAAAGGGTCGGTTTCCCTGAGGGAATCGGGAACCACGATGGTGTCTCTCGGAGAAAGTACAAGGGTGTCTATGGCTGCCGAATCAGCCAGTGCCAATGAGTCAGGCAGCAGCGAGTCGGCGACATGGAGGGAATCCGCTGTGAGAAGGGAATCGCGGACAAGGCTGTCCGGCACTCCGGCACTCATGCTGTCTATAGCGATCCCGGCTGCAGCGACAGTGTCGTCCAACCTGGTGAGGATCAATGAGTCCGCCAGCTTGCGGAAGCTGATTGCCCTGGCTGCGTCAATGCCGAATGACTGCACGGCAGCCACCATAACCAGCAGGGCGGGAACCCATATTTTTGCTATAAGACGTTTCATCTTTCTAATCGTTCTGCCCGGTCGTTTCATGTGGATGAAACTTGGGCACAAGCCTGCAAAGATACGACTATTCTCTCAATTACGCAAATCGGGAAGCCGAAGCCTCCCGATTAACTCTTTGAATGTCAGCCCGAAGGCTGGTGTTATTCAATATGTATGCCTTGTTCTTCCATCTCCTTCAGGGCCTTGAGGTGGCCGTCATGATCGACATATGCGATGCAGTCCTTCAGAAGATGAACCTTGAATCCCGCCTTGAGCAGGTCCTCGCACGTGTTCCTTACGCAATATTCGGTCGCGATGCCGCAGACATATACGTCAGTCGTGTCCAGCAGCTCCAGAATTTCGCCCAGCGACTGGCCGGCCTCGTTGACTCCTTCGAATCCGGAGTACTGCTCCACATCCTTGTCGCAACCCTTGTCAAAGGTGAGCTCCTCGTTTACATAAGGCAGAAGGTCCTCGTGGATTTCCCCGCCGTGAGTGCCGGCCACGCAGTGCGGCGGCCATATGCCACCCTGCTCATTGAAGGATGAATGGTCGGCCGGATGATGGTCACGGATGAAGAGGATAGGGAAGGTGTCGAGGATCTCATGCTCCTCGCCTCCCATGCCTTTTGTCTGTCTGGCGATATACTTGACGGTCTGTGCAACGGCACTCTCCGCATTCTGACATGCAAGGCTTCCGTCTATGAAGTCGTAGAGCATGTCCACTACCACTAATGCGTGATTATTCATGTCTGAACTGTTTGATTTCTGAAACCAGGCGGTTGATGATTCCCATCTTGAGGTTGTACAGGTCGTCAGAGATGTCCACCTTATAATAATGAGGGTTGATAAGACGCCTTTCGCTCGGGCTGAAATGCCTGAGGACCGTGTTGTAGTATTCCTTCTTTTCAGCAAGCGTGTGTTTCGGAGCGCATCTCTCGCCGTTTTCGATGACCTTGTGCTGCATGATGAGGGCGGTGTATTCTCCCGCCTCGAAGGTCTTGCTCTTATAGCGGTCGTATTCGTCGCAGACTGTGAATGTCTCGCCGGCCTCTATCTTCCTGCTCAGACTGTCGCCTCTGAGGCAGGTCACGTCCACCTTGTATATTTCTCCCTTTGACGGGTCGTCGATCATGATCCTGTATGTGATCTGGCAGCCCGGGTTGATGAGCTTGATCTTGTCTTCTGAGCGTTTCAGCACGGCCTCACCGTTGATTTCCACAAGCTTGTAGACGTTTCCGAAGCAAGGATTCGCCTTGCTGGTCGCAATGGCGTCACCCACTCCGTATGAATCTATGCATGCGCCCTGGCGCTCAAGATCCGTGATCAGATACTCGTCCAGGGAATTGGTTGCGAATATCTTGCATGCCTTGAATCCGTTCTCGTCCAGGATCCTGCGGCACTCGCTTGAAAGATAGGCAAGGTCACCGCTGTCGAGCCGGACTCCATATCCTGGAGCATATCCGTCGTCTATGCCGTTCTCCCTGAATGCCCTCATTGCGTTAAGGATGCCGCACTTCAGGGTGTCGTAGGTGTCGATAAGAAGGATGATGCCTTCGTTCCTGTGTGTCTTGATATAGGTGTCGAACGCCTTGTGCTCTCCTTCGACACTGCTTCCGAAGGCCGTCACGAAGCTGTGGGCCATGGTTCCTGTCGAACCGTAGTCGAACATTGCTCCTGCAAGGATGTTGGATGTGCTTGCGCAGCCTGCGATTACCGCTGCCTTGGCTCCGTATGTCGCAGCCCATGGGCCGTGAGCCCTTCGCGAACCGAATTCGCTGACAGGACGGTTCGTGGCCCGGCATACCCTCGATGCCTTTGTCGCCACCGCCATCTGGTGGTTCATGATGCATAGAATAGGGGTTTCAAGCACCTGGGCCTCGATCAGAGGACCTTCCACGATGATTATAGGCTGGTTAGGGAATACGATTTCGCCTTCGCGCATTGCATATACGGTTCCGGTGAACTTCATTGCGGAAAGATAGCCGCGGAATTCGGCGTACTCTTCTCCGGGAAGGAATTTCTCGAAGAATGACGGCTCCATGTTTCCGAGGTGTCCTATCATCTCGATGACCTCATCGGTTCCGCTCACCACAGCCCAGTTGTTGTTTTCAGGAGCCTTCCTGTAGAACATATTGAAGACAGCGTGCTGATCCTTCATTCCGCTGTCATAGAAGGACTTTCCCATCGTGTACTGGTACTTGTCCGAACAATATGCATGATTCAGCATAGCGTTTCTTTATTTAAATCCGTCAAATTTAATGAATTTTGTTCAACATTTTCGTAAATTCGCGAGGAAATTTATGTGTAAGTGTCTTGATCGTAATATGAAAAGATTGTACAGTCTATACTCTGAATATTATGGATGTGAACCATCTGAAGCGGTTTCGCTGACTCCGTCGGCCAGCAACAGAAGGTATTTCCGCCTTTCGGACGGGGAGCATAGCTGTGTGGGAATGATAGGACTGGTGCCGGAAGAGAATAAAGCCTTTCTTACGATGGCTTCGCATTTCAGGTCAAAGGGATTGCCGGTGCCGGAGATCTATGCTGTGGGGGAAGATGGCATGACATATATTCAGGAGGATCTGGGAGATGTCGTGCTGTATGACAGGGTGTGCGATGATTTCAAGGCCGGCAGAGTCGAAGAAGCTGAGGAACTTCTGTGCCGCACAATCGCCATTCTGCCGAAGATGCAGTTTGAGGGTGGAAGTGGGCTTGATTATTCGATAGGATATCCGGAGCCGTCGTTCAGCAGGAGGATGGTGATGTTCGACCTGAACTATTTCAAGTACTGTTTTCTGAAACCTTCTGGTCTGGAGTTTTATGAGATGCGTCTTCAGGATGAGTTTGAGAAACTGGCTGATGACCTTCTGGGAGGATCAGATGTCTCTGAATATAAGGGAGATACTTTCCTTTATCGAGATTTCCAGTCCCGTAATGTCATGATTCGTGATGGCCAACCGTATTTCATCGATTTCCAGGGAGGACGCAGGGGACCGGTATATTACGACCTTGCCTCCTTCGTGTGGCAGCCGCGTGCGGCTTATTCCGAGGATCTGAGACGCAGACTGGTTGACACTTATCTGGACGCGGCAGGGGAGTATATGACCGTGGACAGGAATGAGTTCGAGAAGAACCTAGGCCTGTTCATCCTGTTCAGGATTCTTCAGCTTCTGGGTGCCTATGGCTTCCGCGGGCTGGTAGAGAACAAGGCCTCTTTCGTGGTCAGCATACCTCAGACCATGAATCTTCTTCGCAGTCAGCTCGCTGTGCGTGACTGGCCATATCCATATCTTACAGAACTTCTGGGCAAACTGACGGAAATGCCCAGGTTTGAGGAACAGGATGCTTCGGATGGGATCCTGCATGTGAAGGTGTGCAGCTTTTCATATAAGAAGGGACTCCCTGTCGATCTGTCTGGAAACGGTGGAGGCTATGTGTTCGACTGCCGTTCCATCCACAATCCGGGACGGTATGAGCCCTATAAGAAATTGACAGGCCGTGACGAGCCTGTGATCCGTTTCCTTGAGGAGGATGGAGAGGTATTCAGCTTCCTGGAGCACGTCTATGGGGTAGTTGACCCTCATGTCGAGACGTATTCACGCCGGGGCTTTACCAGCCTGATGGTGAGTTTCGGCTGCACGGGAGGTCAGCACCGTTCGGTCTACTGCGCCGAGCACCTCGCAGCCCATCTGGCACAGAAATTTCCTTCTGTCCGCGTCTCCCTTCGCCATAGAGAACAGGAATAGCGTGCGGCTTAAGTAGTTGATAATTAGCATTATACTCGGTTGTCCTGCCTTCCGCGCCATGCAGGACAAAAGCTTAAGTTGTTGGTTTACAGTAGATTGAGATATACGGTATGAAAGCAATGATTTTTGCGGCAGGTCTCGGAACCCGCCTGAAACCGATTACAGACACTCTCCCGAAGGCTCTTGTGCCTGTCGGAGGCAAACCCCTGCTGGAGCACGTTCTGAACAAGCTGTCAGCGGTCGAGGATGCGGAGGGGAACCCTTTGATAGACGGTGTGGTGGTCAATGTCCACCATTTCGCTCCGAAGATCGTCTCGTGGCTGGATGGATATCGCCATGCCGCCCTCTCGGACGAATCCACCCTCCCTGTCATGCCGGGCAGTCGGAGGGAGTCGGGACATCTCCCGGTCGATATCTCCGATGAATCCGCCATGCTCCTTGAAACCGGAGGAGCCGTCCTCCATGCACGCCGCTTTCTTGAAGGCTGCGGCCATTTCCTGATTCACAATGTGGACATCTTCTCCAATGCGGACCTGGGCTGGCTGGCCTCCCAGGTGCGTCCGGAGTCGCTTGCCACCCTTCTTGTGAGCGAGCGTGAGACCTCCCGCTTCCTGCTTTTCCGTCCGGAGGACATGAGCCTGGTCGGATGGCATAACACGAACACTGGTGACTATCATCTGGCCGATCCTTCTATGAAGATAGAGGATTGTCTAGCGTATGGCTTCTCCGGCATCCACATCATGTCCGACAAGGTGTTCGGTCTGATGGATGCATATATAAAGGAAAAGGGACTCCCTGCCGACCAGACTGTCGGAACGAGATTCCCTATAATGAACTTCTATATGTGGGCTTCCTCCCGTATGCCGATCTATGGAGTCGTTGCACAGAATCTTGACTTCCTGGATGTTGGTAAACTGGACACCCTTGAAATTGCAGAAAAATTCATGAACAAATACTCTCGGAAATAATGAAACTACTTGGAAACATTATCTGGATCCTTTTTGGAGGACTTTTTATCGCACTCTACTATTTCATGTTCGGGCTCCTGCTCTGCCTGACAGTGGTTGGTATTCCTTTCGGTCTTCAGCTGATGAAGATAGCCGGATTCGCACTCTGGCCTTTCGGGCATGAGGTGCAGGCAGGTCCTCAGGACAGCGGATGTCTGTCTGTGTGCATGAACATCCTCTGGATCATCTTCGGCGGAATCGAGATAGCCCTCACCCATCTGGGACTTGGTGTCGCATTCTGCGTGACGATCATCGGCATTCCGTTCGGCCTTCAGCATTTCAAGATGGCCCTCCTCGCCCTGGTCCCATTCGGAAAGATCATAGTCTAGATTTCGCGGGGTTTTCCCGGCTGGATGCCACGGAGAGTGATCACCGCTGCTGTCAGAAACAGGAGGCATGCGGCATAGATGCAGGCATAAGCCCATGGACTCATCACATCCATGAACGTCTCCGCCTCAGCAAGGGACGGAATATGGCTGCATATCACAGCAAGGGTGTTGTTCACGCAGTGCATCAGCATGGTCAGCTTGAGTGAGCCGGTCCTGTAATATACATATCCGAAGAGCAGACCCAGGATGAATGCCGGGATTGCCTGCCATGGATTCATGTGCAGCACTGCAAAGAACAATGCAGACACGGCAATTGCCCAGCCCGGTTTCATCTTCTTGAGAAGTCCTCTGAGAACTATACCTCTGCAGAGCCATTCCTCGAAGAAAGGTGCGAAGATGGAGACAGACAGGAGTGAGATCCACACAGGGCCTTCTATCAGCTGCTCCAGAGCCTGTTTCAAGAGCTCTGGCATTTCAGGAAGCAGGGTGTTCACAGGCTCAGCCACGAATGAAGCGGCCATGGTGGCAATCGATACGACCAGGGCAAGCCAGCCTCCTCCAAGACGTCCGAAATTATTGGTGTCCAGCGGAACTCCGGCAGGTGGATTTCCCTCCTCTCCCCATGGCAGGAACTC